>Ga0206904_1155_pt1 | contig 16849 bp, 10 predicted proteins | sample Alteio_BWOrgHeat_42_FD_152981 | JGI IMG/M metagenome (GOLD analysis project Ga0206904, IMG submission 152981) | Enriched cells from forest soil in Barre Woods Harvard Forest LTER site, Petersham, Massachusetts, United States -... | ecosystem: Environmental > Terrestrial > Soil > Temperate forest >...
GCCGACGTTACATTATTTGCTCCCGCAACGATTGATTTAGGGTCTATATAAGCCTGAGGCAGATCAGTTGCATCGTTCATGTACGTAGAGCCATCCAATCCGTACTGCGAAAAAGATGTCAGAATTCCCTGGTTATAATTCGCACCCGCATTGCCTGCACCTGCCCAACCACGTAAAGCCGCTTCTGCTTTTAGAAACCAGGCTTCTGCCGAGGTCATCAACTGGATAGAATTTGAAAATGTAACCATTTGGGAATAACCTTCGTACCTGCTTTTATCATCAATATTAATACCCGTACGCACACCGATAATCTGACCCGCTACCGTAGGATCGGTTGCCGGAAGGGCATATTTTGGCGCTCTGGCATCCTTATATCCGTTCAGAAAAGACCCGAGTGTAGCCCCGAAACGGATATCACCCCATGAATTGTTGATGACATTTAACGGGTGAGATTGTGTTCCCGTAGATACATTATAATTGTCCGTATTGTCAGTGAGTATGCCTATTGGATTCGCCAACGCAAGTTCTCCTTCGGTTTTTGCTTTTGCCGGATCAATATTTACAATACGCAAAGCCAGACGAAGTCTGAGTGTATTGGCGAATTTTACCCACTCGGTATAACTACCGCCGTAAGAATAATCAAAATCCGTAAATCCCGATTTCACACCACTTTGCGCGAGTGGGGTCAAAACCGTTATCGCTGAATCCAAATCATTAAAAAACGCATAGTAGGCATCTTTTTGAGAATCATAGGTTACACTACCATCGGCATTTACCGATCCATAATGAGTATAAATGATCGGCCCGTAAATATCGCTGACGCGGTGCATCGCCTCAACACGTATGATTCTTGCCCAGGCGATGAAATCCGGGTAAGCCTGACCGTTAGTGAAAACGCTTTTAACCTGTGACATTACAAAACCATATGCATCAGCCCAGGCCTGGCTGTTCCAGCCGGATACCATCGTATATGTTGAATTGTTGGAACCGCCGTCGAATGGAGTCGGGGTCGCCATATAATTCGCATAAAGATCCGCATTCAGATTTTGCTGAACCTGGAAATCCCAGGCGGGGTTCACAATACTGTAGATTCCCATTTGAGCCTGCTGCAGCGGAGTACCCAATAACTTATAGTCGATGGACAGGTCCGCATTGGTGAGACCATAAGGGTCTGTATTGTATGATTCGAAATGTTTGGTACAGCTCCCCAGTAAAAGTGAAGCCGCGATCGCCAGATTTCCCACCGACAATAAGCTTCTTTTAACAGAGTTATATTTCATAAAATGTTTTTGTTTTGTTCAATATTAAAATCCAATTTTTACGCTTGCACCCAGGCTTCTGGTCGCCGGTATACCGAACGTCTCAATTCCCTGCAACCCGTTGTCGGTAGCCATCGTAATTTCCGGATCAAATGGTGCCGGCTTATAGAAATAGAAAAGATTACGTCCAACCAGTGAAACCGAAAGATTGCTGATTCCCTTTGCATGAACCGGTATATTATATGCCAGAGAAAGTTCACGTAACCGAACGGCTGTTCCTGAATACATGTAATTTTCACTGATACCGTTTCTGTCTCCCACACCTTTATACCATGCCTGAGCAGGCAATAAACCAACCCAGGGCTTGTTTGTATTCATATTGGTTGCCTTTACGTTTACGCCACCCTGGTCGCGTGCATCACCGCTCGCTTTACTGTCGCCATATTCATCGAGCATAGCCTGCGTAACGCTCATCACCTTACCTCCAAAACGACCATCAATTAGGAAGTCCACAGTAAAATGACCGAACGTGATACTATTATTCCAGCCAAGTGTAAATGTCGGATTCGGATTACCCACTAAACCGACGGAGTCCTGACCAGAGGCACTTTGCAGTCTTTGCGGTGCGCCGGCATCGTTCACCATTATAGAGCCGTCAGAAGCACGGGCGAATTTATATCCGTAAATGTCACCCCATTGGCCGCCCTGAATAATTTGAGACTGATACATGTTCACGCCGATGCCTGTTAATATAAAAGGATTATTGCTGTTCGCTCCCGGAATGCCGGGCTGGGACAGGCTTACAATTAAGTTTTTATTTAAAGCAAAATTGAACGTGCTTGTCCATTTTACCTTTTGATTACTTACAGGAGTTACATAGGCAGAAATTTCAACTCCCTGGTTCTGGATATTTCCGAGATTTAAATAAAACTGTGTGTACTGGGTACCGGCGGAAGGTTTAACTGTGGCGTACTGATTATAGTTATTGTTTTTATAGTACGTAAAATCAAAACCAATCATATCATGAGCAAAACGCCACTCTGTACCGATTTCAAAAGATCTGTTATCTTCCGGAGCCAGATAAGCGCCCGGATAAGGAACAATGGTATTGAATGCCGCATTGATATTTACATTACCCTGTTTCGTCCATTGTGGCGGATTGGTTGAATAAACAGGCACATCATTACCCACTTTGGCATATGATACCCGAACCTTTGCAAAACTAATTGCATCCGGCATTCTCCATGCGTCTGATAAAATCAAATTCGCACCTGCTGACCAGTAGAAATATCCCTTGTCCTCAACAGGAGTAAACGCAAACGTAGATGACCAGTCGTTTCTGCCAGTCAGGTCGAGGTAGAGGAAATCCTTATAGCCCAGCTGAGCACTTGCAAAAATGGCCTGCTGCTGTTTGTGCGCCTGAGATTGATAGATCTGCATTGAATTCGGATCAATTTCATTTACACCAAACTGATTCGCATAGGCCAGGCCGTTACCAGCAGTCGGATCCTGATCAAATCCAAGACCGGTAACCACATTATCTGTAATACTGGTACCCAGATTTGCCTGCAGCGTCAGATCAGTTGAAAGCTTTTTATGTGCGCCTAAGATCAAATCACCATATGCCTGCGTATTGGTGGAATTGATATACGTGTATCGTCCATTGGGACCGGCCTGAACACTATTCGTACCGGCATACATTTTCTGATCAAATAAATCCCATGATTTATCAAAATTACCGCGAGCCTGTATGTTCAGCCATTCGTTGAACTGATATTTCAATGTCAAATAGGCATTTGCCCGGTTGCGGGTCTGCTGAGTCGGCATTCTGTTGGTTACCCAGTAAGGATTCTGTTCATGATCCGTTCCTCCGGTACCATCGGGGTTCATGTCATACCAATTCTGCAGGAACACATTCCTGGGCGCATAAAACTGTGAATAGTTTTTATAACTGGGAAAGTTCAGGCTTCTGGGAAAAAGGTAGAGACCGGTCAATGCATTGGCATATAGTCCGCTCACGGGCCTGTTATTTACAATTTGTTCGAGGAACGATACATTGGCATCCACAGTAAGTTTATCGTTCAGGTATTTGGAAACCTGCCGGAAGTTGAATGTATTCCGCTGGAGCGATGAAGTTGGAATAATTCCCTTGTTGGAAACATTGCCATAGGAGAAATAAGTTTGCGATCTGTCTGTTCCACCGGAAAAACTGATGGTGTTATCGAATGTCACCCCCGTCTGATAGAAAGGTTTCGTGAAATCCGGGGAATTGGAAACCGGTCCCCAGCTATTCGGATCCGTCGGCGAAATATTGGTTGACGTATCTGAAGAGCCCTGGCCATATTTAAATTGTGACTGGGGATAATAAACAGGTGTTTCTGCGGTCACACCCGAAGAAATATTTATATGCATTCTTCCTGCCTTGCCGCTTTTCGTCGTGATTAATATTACACCGTTGGCCGCAGCGCTGCCATATAGCGCCGCACCCGAAGCACCTTTCAAAATCGTCATACTCTCGATATCGTCCGGATTGATATTGGAGATTCCATCACCACCATCACTGCCACCTACTCCGGAGCCCGAAGACTGTCCCCATACGTCCGTCGGTTGCTGGGCACGATAATTTTGAAGAGGCACACCATCTACAACATAAAGTGGATCATTTGCACGGGTAGATTTATTACCACGTAAAATAACCCGGGAAGAACCTCCAACGCCCGAGGAACTTTTTGTAATCGTTACCCCCGCTACTTTGCCGGATAAACTATTAATGAAGTTTAAATCTTTAACCGTAGTTAAATCCGAGTTATTTAGTTTTTGCACGGAATACGTCAGGTCTTTTGACCGGCGCTGGATACCCAGGGCAGTCACCACAACCTCCGATAATGCGGAGGAAGAAATACTTAATGATACGCTGATCGGTGCATCCGTAACAGTTACCTGTGTGGATTCAAAACCAATGGAAGTGATTACCAGAACATCTCCCTTTGATGCGGAGATTGTAAACTCACCATTCTGATTAGTCAGGACCCCTTTTTGGCTTCCTTTAACCGTCACGCTGGCACCGGTTATCGGCTTTCCATCCGGGTCTACAACTTTCCCCGTAATAGTTTCCTGTACCCGATCGGTAGAAAATGCATTTCTGACTTTCCCTGAAGTAGCTGATGAACCGGATATTTTGTATTCCGGGCCGACCTCCGCATGTTTGTTATGCGAATATCCCTTCGTTGCAGAAAGCAACTGAACCCCGAAAGCAAATCCCAGCAACAGATAGCGGCTTGTTTGTTTTCTCATTTTTGCAGTGTTTAAAAATTAAATTTTGGTTACATCTTTCACATAGTTTACCCGTTATGACCGGATCATCATTTTTTTTGATGACCCGGTCATTCAGATCGTTTGAACATTACCAGCTAATCGTCAGACTGTCTGTAAAAGCTCATTCTGCCCAAAAAGGGCAGCAAACAGACTGGAGTTTTTCATGGAAAGGCAAAGAGATCCTGATCGCGGCAGATTAAGTTTTTTTCTGCTGCGTTATAGCAATGTTTTTATATGGCTGCGATGATTACACGGGTTGCTTTTCTGTATGGAAAACAGGAGTACCAAAATTTTCCATCACCAGTGCTGCAACTCCTATTGAATAAGCGTCTTGTCCTAATTTCGAAACTTTTACGTCGGTATACTCAGCCAGCCTGGGTATACAATATTTGTTCAGCGCCTGCTGAATGGGTGCCATCAATATTTTTCCGGCAGCTGCACCACGTCCGCTTAGCAGGATCAGTTCAGGATTAATAATATGAATGAGTATAGAAATTCCTTTCCCGATTTTATATCCCATATCTGAGAATAGTTCAATCGCCATCTGATCCCCTTTGTTGGCAGCTACCAATACCACTTCGTACATTTCCTCCGCACTGTTTTTCAATGGAAGGTTCGTGATCTTGCCTGCATGGATCAATTGAATCGCTTTATTGGCCACAACTCTCAATGTTGCTTCCGTTTCAAGACAACCCCGTTTACCGCATTCGCATAAGGTTTCATCATTGTCCGAAATCGGTATATGACTGAATTCGCCTGCGTAACCATTATGCCCTCTGAATAATTCACCGTTCATAATCATTCCCAGACCAATTCCCCAACCAATATTAATCACCATCACGTCTTTTCGCCCCTTTGCCAGTCCGAATTTAGATTCGGCCAGGGCAATTAAACTGGAGTCATTATCCAGATAAACAGATAGCCGCAGGGCCTTTTCCAGATAATCCCTCAGGCTGTCATGGTCTGGCGTTTGCAAATAGGAGTAATTGATCCCCAGTTTTGAATTTACGAAACCAGGCATTCCGATGCCCACGCCTATAACCTTAAAACGATCAATCCCTGCCTGTACAATTGATTCATTTATAATGTCTATCAGTTCATTAAGAGCATTTTTGTTGTCCAGCAACCGAAGTTCGACGGTATAAGTGGGCAGAACCTGGTTGTTCATTCCATCGAATATCGTTACCCGGGTATATAACTGGTCCATGGCTACCGAGACAATGAAAATTTCATTCGCCTTCAGGGAATAAACCAGTGGCCTCCGGCCTCCTGTCGATGCCGCATACCCGTTTTCTACTATATGTCCGGTTTCTATCAATTCCGAAATAGCCTTGGTTACTAATGGAATACTCTTCCCAACTAAATCACTTAAATCTGCGCATGATATAGATTGTTCAAAGTATATATTCTTAATTATATCATATTTCAACAAACTATCTATTGAACTTCTGCCAGCCGTACTCATATCCAAACAATCTTTTAAATTGTTAATCAAACTTAATTATAAAATTTAAGAAGTGCCAAATTTATTTTTGAAAGTGCCTTGTGATATATTATTATTTATTTGAACTTATACCTCAAATCAAATAAAATATAATTAATATATGTTTATAGTAGCATATTCATTTTCACATTTATCAAATCGTTATATCCTAATAAATGCAATGACTTTGCAACTAAACACCTTAAAAATAAATTCAATAAGTAAGATAATATTTTTTGAAACGAAACTGGTTGGAGAGAGTTGATTTTAGTATATGAGTATAAGAATATGGGAGTATAAGAGTAAAAACCACTCCCATACTCCCATACTCCCATACCTCCATACTTGCCTCTACCAGCTTCCGCCGGCACCGCCGCCACCGCCGCTGCCACCGCCGAATCCGCCAAAGCCGCCTCCGCCGCCGCCACCGAATCCGCCGCCGCCGCCACCTGACCAGCCGCCGCCGCCGCGGCCCATACCGCCCAGCATATTTCCAATGATAAATGGCAGAACACCCGATCCGCTGAACATGCCGCCGCCACCGCCTCTTCCACCGCCGCGGCTGATGAGGATTACGATAATCACTATAAAGATGAGGATGCCTAAGATGTTTCCGCCGCCGCCACCCCGGCCCTTTCGCTGGTCATAGCCTGAAGGCGCCGTATATTCTCCCCGCGAAGCTTTGATAATAGCGTCAGCCGCCAGATCAAATCCGTGATAATAATTCTGCTGCTTGAAATTGGGCAGTACTTCATCTTCCACGATCTGTTTAGCAGTTATATCGGGCACAGAACCTTCCATTCCGTAGCCGGTAGCGATATATACTTTATGATCGTCGATGGCCGCAAGTATCACCATCCCGTTATTTGTTTTCTTATTCCCCACTTTCCAGTCACGGAGAATTTTCAGTGCATAGTCTTCAATGGCATAATCCCCCGTAGTGGGAACCGTAATCACGGCGATCTGGATGGACGTGCTGTCGTCGTAGGCCACCAGTTTTTCTTCCAGCTCCTGAACCTGGTCTGACGTCATCACATGTGCGAAATCATTTACCAGCCTGGGCGGATTGGGAGCGGCCGGAATATTCTGTGCCGCCGAAACGAGGCAGGTGAAAACAAGCAGGGACAATAATAATTTCTTCATGAAGCGGAGTGGCTTTTACCTGCCGAATACAATATCGTCCGGCAGTTCGTTGATATCTGTCTGCCGGTCGTACGGAAAATGTTGCTTTAATGCGTCGCCAATATCCAGCACCACTTTAGCTACCGCATCAGCATAATGATCTTTTTGAAACTGGGAAAGTATATGCATTACTTCCTCCTGCCAGAATACCTCGCCCACTTTTTCGTGAATGGCCTGATCACCAAATATGGCCAGCTGCCGGTCTTTCGTGGCCATATATAGCAAAACAGCATTGTGGCTGGCCGTCTTGCCCATTTTCAAATTGGCAAACACTTCGGCCGCCCTGTCCAGCGGATCCACAAAACGGCAACGGCTTTCAACAAATACACGGATCTCACCGCTGGTCTGTTGTTCAGCCTGCCCGATAGCAGTGACGATCTGTTTTTTTTCTTCTTCGGAAAAAAAATCCTTTTTCGAAAAAAATGGAATTTTCAATGCAGTGGTATTATGGCGATTGTCAGAATTTCACTTCCGGCGCTTTGTCAGCTCCCGGGTCAGACTGGAATGGAGCTTTGGCGTGGAAACCAAACATGCCTCCAAAAATATTATTTGGGAAACTCCGCACGGTCTGGTTATAATCCTGAACAGACGAATTGAAGTCATTCCGTGAAACTTTGATCCTGTTTTCCGTTCCTTCCAGCTGTGCCTGCAAGTCCCTGAAATTCTGTGTCGCTTTCAGATCCGGATAGGCTTCTGCTACGGCGAGCAATTTACCAAGGGCTCCACTCACGCCTGCCTGGGCCTGCTGGAATTTCGCCAGGTTTTCCGGAGTCAGGTCATTGGCATTTATTTGTACCTGGGTAGCTTTTGCCCTTGCTTCTATGACGTTGGTAAGAGTAGTCTGTTCAAAATTCGCAGCTCCCTTTACGGTGCTCACCAGATTCGGGATCAGATCTGATCTGCGTTGATAATCACTCTGCACATTAGCCCAGGACTTCTTTACATTTTCATCCTTGGCGACGAGATTATTATATCCGCTGCAGGCGCAACCGCCGAAAAGCAGGATAACAGCTACTATAATAATGAGCGATAGGTTACGCGTACTCATAAGATGTGTTTTTTGTTAGATTATAAATGTAACAATTTCCTGAGAAAGAAGTTCAGCCTAAGGGATTTAAGGCGTCTGATTGATCGCGGCAATTCCGGGAAGTTCCTTTCCTTCAAAATATTCCAGCATGGCGCCGCCGCCTGTGGATACATAACTCACTCTTTCTGCCAGCCCGAACATATTTACAGCAGCCACTGAATCACCACCACCAACCAGCGAAAACGCACCATTTTTAGTTGCCTCCGCAACGGCCAGCGCAATAGCTTTGGTGCCGTGACGAAAACTTTCCATCTCGAATACACCCATCGGACCGTTCCACAGAATAGTCTGTGATCTTTTGATCACATTACAAAACTGTTCTGATGCATTTGGGCCGATATCCAGTCCCATCCAGTCTGCCGGTATATTATTACTCGGTGCCGTGGAAGTCTGCGCATGTGCATCAAACTTATCAGCAATGATGGAATCGGCCGGAAGATGAATGCAGACGCCTTTGGAATCCGCCTTCGCTAATATCTCCCTGGCGGTTTCAATCCGGTCGTCTTCGCAAAGTGACTTACCAATATTTCCACCATCCGCTTTCATAAACGTATAGGCCATTCCGCCTCCGATGATAATATCGGTTGCCTTTTCCAGCAGGTTTTCCAGGATCAGCATCTTATCAGATACTTTGGCCCCGCCGATTATGGCAACAAATGGTTTACCGGCCTGGTGCAGCACCTTTTCTGCACTTTTAACTTCCGATTCCATCAGTAGTCCGAACATTTTTTTGTCGCCGGGAAAGAATTTAGCGATTACGGCCGTCGACGCGTGCGCCCGATGCGCCGTGCCAAATGCATCGTTTACATACACATCACCCAGCTCCGACAACTTTTTAGCGAACCCTTCGTCGCCCTTTTCTTCTTCTTTATAAAAACGTAAGTTTTCCAGCAGTAGCACTTCGCCCGGACGCAGCATTCCTGCCGTCAGTCTGGCCTGTTCGCCAATACAGTCATTCGCAAACAGAACGGGAACGCCGCCCAGCAACTCAGACAAATGTTTCACCAGGTGTTTGAGGGAATATTTATCCGTTGGACCGTCTTTCGGACGACCCAGGTGCGACATCAGGATAACACTTCCGCCGTCCTTTAATATTTTTTGGATCGTGGGTACAGCTGCCCGCATCCGGTTATCGTCGGTAATTTCCAGTTTATCGTTGAGGGGCACATTGAAATCCACCCGGATCAGCGCTTTTTTTCCTTTGAAATTGAATTGGGAGAAGTCTGGCATGCGGATATTTTTTAAAAGGGGCATAAAAAAAGATGTCCCACCGAAGCAGGACATCCAACCGATTTTTTATTTGCTGATCAGGCCGGCGAAATAATGAACCGTACGCACCAACTGGCTCACGTAGCTCATTTCATTATCGTACCAGCTCACTGTTTTTACCAGCTGCTTATCGCCAACAGTAATTACCTTGGTTTGTGTTGCATCGAACAGGGAGCCAAAATGACTTCCCACTACATCGCTGCTCACGATTTCATCTTCGGTATAACCAAAACTTTCATTGCTCGCTGCTTTCATTGCGGCATTGATTTCTTCCGGAGTCACTTTTTTATTTAAAATCGTGGTGAGTTCAGTAAGCGATCCGGTGATCACGGGAACACGTTGTGCATTGCCGTCGAGTTTACCTTTCAGTTTCGGAAGAACGAGACCAATGGCCTTTGCTGCACCGGTGCTGTTGGGAACAATATTCTGAGCAGCTGCCCTCGCGCGGCGAAGATCGCCTTTCGGATGCGGCGCATCCTGGGTGTTCTGATCATTTGTATAGGCATGCACGGTTGTCATGAAGCCCATTTCAATTCCGAATTTCTTATCCAGGGTGTCTGCCATCGGGGCCAGGCAATTCGTAGTACAGGAAGCACAGCTGATGACGGTTTCAGTACCATCGAGGATCTGGTGGTTTACATTGAAAACAATGGTTTTCAGATCGCCGGTTGCCGGCGCTGAAATAACCACGCGCTTGGCGCCGCCTTTCAGATGCAGTTCTGCTTTTTCCTTGTCGGCAAAAAAACCGGTGCATTCCAGCACAACGTCCACATCATGGTTTTTCCATGGAATATCGGCCGGGTTTTTCTGTGCGTATATCTTTATTTCTTCCCCGTTTACGGAGATGGAGTTTTCTGAATGCTTTACATCTTCGTTGAACCGGCCCTGAGCGCTGTCGTATTTAAGAAGGTGCGCCAGGACTGCCGGACTGGTTAAATCATTAATCGCAACGATATCGATTCCTTCCATATTATAGATCTGGCGGTAAACTAAACGCCCGATCCTTCCGAAACCATTGATCGCAACTTTAACTGTGCTCATAGCTTTGATGATTTGATTTTTAGGATGCAAAGTTACGAAACAAAAACATTTGGGAAGTTATCGCAGCAGCCTATATCTTTGCAGACCCTAAACGTTAAAAACGGCTGGGGATTCACTCTTAAAGCCGCGTTGGTCAAGGGGTTAAGACGCATCCCTTTCACGGATGAATCACGGGTTCGATTCCCGTACGCGGTACTTTACAGGCTGAAGGCGTAAAGCTTAAGGCTCAAGGCTTCAAATTCTGGTCCGTTCAGGCTAAGTCTGGACGGATTTTTTATTTGTCTGATAGGTTGGAAAACAGGCGGTTTCAGCGTTTATTTTGTGCTTTTGCGTGAAACCTAGATGAAAGCCGCAGCCTCGAAAGATAGTTTGAGTATCTGCCGGACTCGAACCCGAACCCCAGAATCGCAAAGTGCTAGCAACTACTTAGTCGTTACAAAAAATATTCCAATCGCGAATAATTGAAACGCATATTATTCTCCAAATATCATTTGAAAAGCTAGCAATATTTCTTTAGAAAATTGTACATTCTATCAGGCGCCAGTATACCGGTTTTTTAGAAAATCATTACGGGCTGATAAGTGAATACTGATTGTTCTCTTAAAAGTCTTTTCTAAATAAGGTTTATTGTTTAATTATCTTTAAATAGCCTTATAGTTTGAGTTAATTACAGGATATTCCAATGTTTAAGAACTTTTTTAAAGTAGCCTGGCGGAATATTATTAAAAGCCGGTTTTACTCATTAATAAATATTATCGGTTTATCAACCGGTATTGCATTTACGTTGTTGATAGCCGCTTATGCCTGGAAGGAGTTACAGGTGGATAGAAATCTCCTGAATGTAAATCAACAGTACATCATTCAAAGCAAATGGAAGGACGCGAATGAAGGTTATGATTTGGCTACCCTGGGACCTTTAGCAAAGGCACTAAAAGATAATTATCCCGACCTCGTTGCCAATTATTATCGGTATGATGGTATTAGCTCAAATGTCTCAAAAGGTGATCAAAGCTTTCGGGAGAATCTGCAGATCGGCGACAGTACGATGCTGAATATGTTCGGATTCAGCTTGTTGCATGGTGATGCAAAAACTGCTTTAAACAGCCCATTCAAAGTCGTTATTTCAAAAAACGAAGCCGAAAAATATTTCGGCAGGACAAATGTAATCGGGCAAACCATTACAATTGAGAGTTTTTCAGGTTCAAAACATGATTTTCTCATTACCGGTGTCTTAAACCCGATTCCAAACAATTCGGTAACTGCAGTAATCGATAAATACCCGGGTGAATTTTTTATATCAACCGATAACCTTACTTTTTTCGGAAGAAATATGAACTGGCAAAATCCTTTCATTGTCAGTTATATCGAACTACGAAAAGGCATAACACCTAAAGATCTTGAAAAGCCGATCGCCCATCTGGTCAAACAAAATGCGCCGCCAAATGTGGTTGCCGATCTCACACCATTTCTTTTTCCTTTAAATTCATTTTACTTAAAAAAGAATGGCGGACTCGTACAGAAGATGATCGAAGTATTGTCCGCCATTGCTTTGTTCATTTTAGCCATGGCGGTCATCAATTTCATCAATTTGTCCATCAGCCGCTCCACCGAAAGAATGCGTGAGATCGGAATTAGAAAAGTGTTAGGCGGTTTGAAAAACCAACTGATCGCCCAATTCTTAATTGAATCGATAATCATCGTATTTTTCGCAACCGGCCTTGCTTTAACATTTTATTTGATTGGGCGAAACCTGTTCAGCACCATTTTGGGCAAGGAAATTCCTTCACTAAGTGGGTTCCCGGTTTACATTTTATTTCTCCCTTTTTTGTTTATTCTTATTATCGGTTTTGTTGCGGGCATTTATCCTGCATTTGTGCTATCCTCATTAAAATCTGTTGAGTCACTCAAAGGATCCCTTTCATTTACAAAGAATAAAATCTCTTTACGCAAATCTTTGATTGTATTTCAGTTTATTATTGCCATCGTAACATTGGTGGGCGCAATGATCATTTCAAATCAGGTTAATCTGTTTCTCAGCAATGATCTTGGATACAACAGGAATTATGTCTTATCTGCTCAGGTTCCCCGGGACTGGACGCAGGCAGGTGTTAATAAAATGGAAATCATTCGCAACCAGCTTGCCGCGCTTCGCCAGGTAAAAAACGTTTCCCTTTCATATGAAATCCCCGACGGAGCCAATAGTGGCAGTACTTCGATTTATCAATTTGGTAAAGATTCAACGCAGGCTACCACTGCACAAGCATTGACAACGGATGAAAATTATCTGAATGTCTATGAGATACCATTGAAAGCAGGTTCATTTTTTGAAGGGCAAAATCCCGACTCGGGAAAGATCATTTTAAATGCAACCGCTGTTACTGCGCTTGGATGGAAAAGCGCATCAGAAGCAATCGGTCAACTAATCCGTGTACCGAATGATCCAACAACTTATACCGTAAAAGGAGTTGTTCAAGATTTTCATTTCGGGTCAATGCAACAAGTGATTGCTCCCGTAGCCATATTTAATGTGAGATTCGCACCTATTTTCCGATACCTGTCATTTAAATTGGGACCGGGGAATATAAGTTCAGCCGTCCATGTCATACAAAAGAAATGGACTGCATTGATGCCCGGTGCACCATTCGAATATACATTCATGGATGATACCCTGGCCGACCTTTACAAAACGGAAATACAACTAAAAAATGCATCCTATACGGCAACCTTATTTGCATTGATCATAGTGTTGCTCGGAGTTCTTGGTTTAATCTCACTAAATATTCAAAAGCGCACAAAAGAAATAGGAATAAGAAAAGTTTTGGGTTCCTCTGTGGCTGCAATCATATCATTGTTTATAAAGGAATTTATATCAGTTATACTAATCGGGGGAATGGCAGCTTGTCCGGTAGCCTATATGATTATGCATAGCTGGTTACAGAATTATGCCTATAGAATTAATATAACTGCCCTTCCCTTTGTTATTTCCATTGCGAGTCTGGGGTTGATAACCACACTGTTAATTTGTCTGCAAACAATAAAAGCTGCAAATGCAAATCCGGTAAAGAGTTTGAGGTCAGAATGATTTTCTTTTTTTCAAGTGCTGCCAGAAATGAGCCTGAAAATGTTTTTGACTTAAGAATGTAATGGAAAATCATTTACAACGTTATCACTTTTTTGATAAGGTTGCAATTGAAATAATTGGGCCAACAAAAGATATTATGGCTACAATTGCCCAAATGCGCTTTTCTTTACTAGTTTTATTTTGAAAGTTCTGTAAAACTATTTTTACTTTTTCCTTAGAGTAATATCTATAAATTAAGTAAAACCAAATAAAGAAAATTGGAATAAACAATAACTTATTATGGAATATTGAATTATAATTTAAATCGGATACTTTTTTAAAAATAGCTAAAATTAAAAGTAGCATTGAAATTTGACAAATAACAACTAAAATAATTGACGTGGTAAGTGGGGTTTCGCCTCTAAATCTATTGTAAAATCTATAGAATGCTGCAAATATATTATCAAAGTATTTCATCTTTATTGCTCTTCAATCTCATTTTGAATATTTGCACTTAGACTTTTACCATTATAAGCTTGATAAATTAAATTTCCTACAAACCATCCGACACCTACGAATTCACCGGTTTATAAAAAGCCTGTACAATTGCAGTCTGAATGATTTAATAATTGTACGTATAGATCTGGCCTGTTATCCCTGTATTGGGATCCGAGCCGACTCCTTTAATAACCCGGCCGGCTGTATCTTTTGTCCACGCAAAGTTTAAACTGACAGTCTGGAAGTCTGAGTCCTGATAGTTAGACTGGTCAGGAAGATTTATTGATCTGAAATCCACTAAACTGTTATAACTGAGTATCGTACCAAAGTTATATGTAAAGTGCTGGTTGTAGAGTGGATTGAGATTCGTTGAAAAAGACCGGGTAATCACACGAATCACCTGCCCGCCCGGAGTCATATATGCGATATCCAACAACATATTGTCCTGCGACATCATCATCGTATCAACCTGTTGATATGTCAGGCTGCCAGGTGTATGCGGATCGAATGAAAATGACTCAATGGTTGTGTTCCCATATCCATCATAAGTAAAGTGTTTGGTTGAATAATTATTCGTTTGAACCATAGTGGCAGAATCTCGGGTAAACCGGTTCAGATTATCATAACTCACCAAATGATGTTCAAGAGCGCCTGCAGGTGGACCGCTGGGATCATAAACCGTCAGATCATATGAACCGGGAAGAGTTGTACTATCGGCTTGTTTGAAACTAAGGACAGTGCTATCGATTTGAACAGTTGAACCCGAGCTGTCGTAATTATGTACGGCTACACTGGCGAGCAGTTTTTTTTCATCATAACCCAATACGACCAGCGTCTTGATATGGACCAGAGGCTCATAAACAGAAAAAGATTTCAATAGTGAATCCGCTGGCGCGGGTGGTTCTGGCGGCGGTGGCGTATTGCTTTTATTACAGGAAAATAAAACGATCGAAATTATCAAACAGACAGAGAGGTTTTTCATATCATTTAAAACGAAAACTTCCCCTTATTATTTCAAATTATATTTCCGCTTTTTTTCTAAGTGTTATTACTTAGATTAGCTGCCGCACTTATTATCTGAGAATAAACTCCTCCGCTTCCCTCATCTGAGGAACAACGATACCGGCTTCTCTTAAATCGTGCAGATCTTTAAGAAACTCATCCTGATAGACATCCTTATACTTTCCATATATTTTTTTTGCTTCAGGCCATTTTCCGGATAAAAGATAACCCAGCGCAAGGTTGGAATAAATCCAGGTCTGCGTAGAGTCGAGTGCAATGCCTTTCTGGGCATAACTGATAGTCTTTGTATTTTCCTTTTTAAATACATAAAACCAGGCAAGGCTTCCATAAGCCTGTGCCAAGTAGCCATTCATTCTCTGATTCCGGGGATTTTCAACCCGTTTAGTCTCCAGGTCTTTAATTATTTTTTCCAACGATGTCGTAATGACTATCGTGTCCTTTTCCTGACCTATTGAATTTAGTTTTTTCTCAATATCGTCCAGATAAAGAGTTGTTACATTTAAATCTTTGGTGGTTACATTTTTAAATACTGCGTCAAAGTCTTCCAGCTTTTTTTTATTGTACGAGTAATCGTAGGCCGCCGGATCCTGTTCATTCCATTCTTTTGCCTTCCCCATAAATTTTATCGCCTTATCCCTGTAAGAGAAATCCTTGGTAGCTTCCAGTTCCATTTGGTAGACGTTCAGGAGACTCACAGCCGTATTGGCAATGTTAAAACCATTTAAACGCGTTTGCTCCTCTGCAGAAAGCGCAAGGAATTGATTTATGGCACGCATAAAACTTTGTTCTGCGGCCGGGTAAATTTCCAGGTCACTGAAAAATTTTCCAAGGTTATTCAGTATCACAACCGAGTCCGATGCTTTTGGCCTGTTTTTCTCCTCTATGGGCAAATATTCGTTCTTCATTTCTACATATGACTGCCTGGCTTTGGCAGTACCTTGCCAATTCCGGTATAAATCTTCAAAAACATCTATCGTTTTTGAGAAAAAAGATAAATTTTCAAGTAATATTCCACGGTCCAGGGCGTCTTTATTAGCTTTAATAATCCGGATGGTGATTTCCATAGCGCCTAAAAAATATTGCTCTGCCGTGTCATATTTTTTTAATTCGTAATTCAATATCCCCAGATCGTACAATACCCCGGCTTTTTCAGGCAAATAAATTTCAGGGTTTTTTTCCTCCAGACTTTTATACTTTTCAAGAGCACTATCATAGTCTTCGTCAGCCTTTTGATAGTTATGTAAATTGAACTGTAAACGACCACGCACATGATTGGTAAAAGCCAGCTGCCGGGAATATTTAACCGGGTTTTTAGCGGCCAGTCGCATTTGAATATTTAATGCCTCACTGCATAATTCCGCTGCCTGGTTATACTGCTTTAATTCTATACAAAGATTTGCCAGCCTGCTGAACGTAGCTGCGAAATAAGATAAATCCTGGTCAGATGAATTTTTATCCGGTAGCGGCCTGTTGACTTTTAAAGACTCGAAATAAAATTCTTCTGCACTACCGTAATTTTTCAAATAATAGCACAGGTTTCCAAGCCCGGTTAACATATCGCCTAATTCACCGGAATATTGATCCGGTCTTTTTTCAGCAAGTTCCCTTATTTTCCCAATTCCCTCACGGAG
>Ga0206904_1156_pt1 | contig 16819 bp, 17 predicted proteins | sample Alteio_BWOrgHeat_42_FD_152981 | JGI IMG/M metagenome (GOLD analysis project Ga0206904, IMG submission 152981) | Enriched cells from forest soil in Barre Woods Harvard Forest LTER site, Petersham, Massachusetts, United States -... | ecosystem: Environmental > Terrestrial > Soil > Temperate forest >...
TAAAATCTCGTAAATCTGATGGGCGTAAAATTGAGGTTTGATATGTTTGAAAAAATAGATCTCCGCTTCCTGGGAAGCAAACCCCTCTTCAATGACCAACTTTTTAACGTCAGCGATAATGCGCGTGATCAAAGGCATCGAGTGCCTCAATCGCTCTATCGGCGTGGTTTCTATATCATCCAATAGAATTAGTTCAGCCTCCATTTCATGGAGCCATTTTTCTGTAATTGTAGTTTCCATAGCCGTGAGGTTAAATCAGTTTACCAGGAAATGGTAATCCGAATCCGTTAATTCAAATGGCAGATGTTCCTTTACCCAATTCACAATGATCTCACAAACCAGTGGTTCAGTTAATGATGGGAACCGGCCAATCGACATCCACCAAAGCGAAATAAAATCTTCCTTTAGCGTCCAAACCTTGCGGCTTCTTGCGGCGTTGACGCTGATCTCGCGCAGCAGCGACATGAACAGCATTTTTTGTTCAGGCGGCAGGGAAATCTCCCGGCAAGCCTGGCGGTAAGTTTTGCTGATATATTCCATCACAATCCAAATTGCTTTTTTACATCGGCCAAAACATTTAACACTTCATCGAGGTGCGCCCGTTCATGCAGCGCGGTTACACCCATGCGGATACGCGCATCTTTCAGCGAGACGGCTGGATAATTGATCTGGTTGGCATAAACGCCTTTTTGCTGCAAAGCATAGCAGATTTTTGCGTTTTTAATCTTATCACCAATCCGCACCGGGAAAATGGCCGACCGGGTATCGCCGATCTGCAAACCGAGACTTAACAGGCCGTGCCTGAAATAATCAATATTGGTACGCAGGATACCCATCCACAAAGGTTCTTCGTCGATCAATTCAATCGCCTTAATGATAGACATCGCGGCCGGCGTGGAGCTGGCGGAAAATAAATGCTGTTTGCTTTGGTACTTGAGGTAATTGACCATTTCTTCGCTTGCTACGACATAGCCTCCCACATGCGCAAAGGTTTTGCTGAAAGTCCCGGTGATCAAATCCACATCATCCCAGGCGTTGCAAGTTTCAATCAAGCCTCTACCTGTCCTGCCGACAACGCCGGTGCCATGCGCGTCATCCACCATCAGCCTAGCGCCATACTTTTTGCATAAAGCGATGATTTCGGTTAATGGGGCAAGGTCGCCATCCTGTGAATACACACCGTCAATAATGACCAATACCAAAGGATGTTTACCTTTCGATAATTTTAGTGCATGCTCATAAGCGGCTAGGTCATTGTGTTTAACCGTCTTTCGGTTATACATTTGACAGCCTTCCATCACGCTGGTATGCACACCCGCATCGAGAATGACTAGGTCTTCTTTGGTTAAAATGCATTGTAGCGATGCACTGTTCGAGGTATATCCAGTGGTATAAATGATGGCATGTTCTTTCCGGAAAAACCCAGCGATTTTGTTTTCTATCATTTCGTGATAACCATAATGACCGCCGATGGCGGGCGAAGCGCCTGCGCCGCTGCCATATTTTCTTACGGCTTCGATAGCTGCTTGTTTTACGGCGGGATGCTGGGTAAAACCGAGGTAATCGTTAGATACCAGGCTGATGAGTTTGTGGCCGTTCAATTCTACAACCGGGCCGCAGCCGGATGAAGTGACGAGCCGGTAGTTGAGTTGACCTTTTTGATATTGGTCGTTCAAATAGCTTTGGAAAAGGCGCGCCCTTGCCCAAGCATCCATTCCCGGGATATACTCGAAATCCCTGAAACTCTGGTTGTCAAAGTTCTGATTCATTTTTTGATGTCTTGATTTGGAGACAAAAAAAGACGGATAAAAAATGAAAAAAGAGAGTATACTACGGATATACTGCAAGGCGCGGCTATTCCTTTAACAGCATGTCGTTTTATTGATCAATGTTACTTCCTGGATTTTTGCGTGAAATAAAAAGTGCTAAAAATGGAGTATCGCAGCTATAGAATAACGCATATAAAAATGGCGTTCGCAAGTACTCAAAAATTGATTAACAAAGGTTGCTTTATTGATCGCCATGACTTTGTATCTCCTTTTACGGGCCTATATAAGATAATCGAAAAGTAAGTGCTCGTTGTTGATCTCGACAAAAGGAAAGCTACGTGCATCCATCCTGCCTTTCAATAGTGCATAGTCGTTGGAATTTTTCAGTTCAATTCCTACGAGAGCCGGCCCGCTTTCCCGCTTATTTTTTTTTATAAATTCAAACCATGTAATATCGTCGTCCGGCCCCAAAACCTCATTGACGAACGCTCGCAGGGCTCCCGGACGCTGTGGGAACTTCACGATAAAATAATGTTTTAGACCCTCGTAAAGCAAAGATCGCTCTTTGATCTCTGGCATGCGGTCAATGTCATTATTTCCGCCGCTGATCACGCAGACAACCTTTTTCCCCCTGATGCGGTCACGGTAAAGTTCCAGGGCCGCGACCGACAACGAGCCTGCCGGTTCCGCAACGATACCATCCTCGTTGTAAAGATTCAAAATTGTGGTGCATATACTCCCTTCAGCCACGGTTTTCATATCGTCCAGCAGCCTGGCGCAGTACCCGTATGTCAATTCACCGACGCATTTCACCGCTGCGCCGTCAATAAAAGAGTCAATTTTTCCGAGCGTGATAGGGGCTCCATTTTTCAAAGCCGCCGTCATCGAAGGCGCACCTTCAGGTTCTGCGCCAAGCAGCAGAATACCAGGCTGTCGCTGTTTTAAATATGCCCCAAGGCCGGCAGCCAAACCGCCGCCGCCTACCGGGACGATCACCGCGTCGAGGTCAGGCAGAGCCTCCCATATTTCCATCCCGACGGTTCCCTGCCCGGCAATAATGAACCGGTTATCAAAAGGCGGGATAAAAGTCATTCCGAACTTACCGGCATAAGCCAGGGCGTCATCCTTACAATCGTCGAATGTATCGCCCGTCAGTATGATCGAGACGTTACCTTTGCCGAACATTTCTGTTTGTCTGACCTTTTGCTTCGGCGTTATCCCAGGCATAAAAATAATGCCCTTAACACCCTTTTTCTTACAAGCAAAGGCAACTCCCTGGGCGTGATTACCTGCGCTCGCACAAACTACGCCGTGGCTTAATTCATCCTGCGACAAGCTGCTGATCATGTGGTACGCTCCGCGCAATTTGTAAGAACGCACCCATTGCATATCCTCACGCTTCAGATAAACCTCAGCGTTGAATTTTTCGCTTAAGCGCGGGTTAAATTCCAGCGGCGTGTGTTTAACGACGTCTTTCAGGTTCTGGTACGCGGATTCGAAATCCTGTTCAGTGAGTGTATCGTTGCTATGCCACATTTTCAAGTTCCCCTAAAGTTGAAAGGCTTTCGTCCATGATAAGCCCGCTTTTGCAAAAGCTGAGCAGGTGCTGTCCCTCCAGCAAGTTATATAGTTCAGCCAAGTCGTTGTCAGACCCTGTTTTCCGGATCACAAAGGAATCGGCGTTCGTGCTGTTGACCGCTGCGCCGTATTTATCCAATATCGTCCACAAAACGGGCGTTTGCGCCGCAATGGACAGGCGATAAAAGCCGATCTTTTTCAAAGTACCGGCACCCGAATAAATGTCCACGCGATAAACTTCGATGATCCTTTGCAGCTTTTGCCGCAAGGAATACACCTCACTTTCAGGCACAATAGCTTCAACAGTGATGAGGACGAGATCGCTGATGTCCGTCCGTGAGACGTTTAGGCTGTGCACTTCGTAATAGCGTCGGTTAAAAAATACCAATAGCTGGCCTAGCAGCCCTTTTTTATCGTCCGCGTAGATCGAAAAAATGAATTGGTCTTGGTGTGCGTTTGACTTTTTCATAACGGGTTTAAAATAAAAAGCCCCCCGGTTTGTGAACCGGGGGGCTATAGTGTAATTGTTAATTTTTCAAATACCTAGCAATCCCCCGGTCGGCGGAATATGATAATGACAATAATGCTCACAACTGCGGCAATAGCTGCAGTTGTCCGGTTGTTGATTGCCTGTAAGTAATTAGTGTTCATATCGATGCAATTTAACAAGAATAACCCGATTCGCAAATTTTTGATCATAAAAGATGTTCGCATTATTTCAAATAAAGCCGGATATCCTCCAGCAATTTTTCAAATAATGCCTCTAACGTTAAGAGTACGGGCCGCTCTTTGACATAAAAACGGCCAAAGATGCTATGCGCCTTAAAGTCGCCCTTACCTTTAGACGAAAAGGCCGCAGCAATCTGTTGTGAAAACAATTCCAGAGTTACATCGCGGAATACTTTGTTATCCCATAACAATTTAAAAAACAGCGCCAGCGTATCAATATTCCAGACTACGCTTAGCTTGCCTATATATTCCTCGCTATCGCTCGTCTTAACCGCCTCCGTTTCTTCTTTGATCCATTTTAACAGACGAACAGAAACCTGGTTTGCGTGTCTGTCAAACGCGGGCAAACCGATTTGTGTATCTTCCATAACCAGTTTCTCACAGACTGCGTACTCCTGCAATCGCCGCTTTTTGGTGTTGAGCGTAGCAACGCGCTCCATGATATATTTCTTACAATAAATAAAAAAGCGGTCATGGTTAAAGTCACGTCCAATCAACAAAGACATTAACGCTTCTGTCTTACTATTGCAATCCGCGTTTTCCCAATCGATGGCACCGAGTTTGGCTGCATAGCCCTTGAGCCAAGTATAATCGCCCCAGTACAGTTTCTCGTTTCCATCGATAAACCGCTGGAACGGGATGGCTGCGATAACGATGAGTTTGGGGTCAATTTCGTGGCGCTGTAATATGTTCTCATAAGCCACCCATTCTGTTTTAATCAGTCCCCTTTGGGTATAAACAAACGCTTTAGACAAGCGAAGCAACGGACTGATCTCACCGGGTAATATTTGCCTTACCGAAGCCAACAAATCCAACAGCACCCTGGTGTCCGGGCTTATCCGGTGATGAGCTTCAAATAAAAAATCACAGATGTCCACGAGTTTACTGAGTGTGTCATTGTGATAGGTATCTCTTTGCGTAAAATTATCAATAGAGCGAAGTGTAACTGCAATAGCTTTTTCCAGTCGCCGCGCTTCCACCAGCAGACGGTGATCCGCTTGTGGCTCGTTAATCGTTTCAGGCAGTTGGCGCGCAGCTATTTCTTCTGCGATAGATCTAAGGTACTCGGTTTCGGGGTGCATATTCTTTTCTTATAGGTAAATGAATATGCCGGGCAAGCATCAGCAAAAAATGGGAATGGAAAAAGGTATGAGAGTGATTGATTGACCGGCGATGTCTGTTGAAAACAAAAGCGCGGGACAATACAGAACTGCCCAGATGGTACGTCGAATACCAGAGAAACAGCAATGCAAGCCCGCACTTTTGGCAGGCGTTGCACTTTGATCCCATTTCTCTTTATACTTAGAAAAGTTCGACGTTTTTCTGGAGGGAGCGTAGTGAACGCTAAAATCTTATATGTCTATCAAATATTTCCGGTTCCTTTTTTCTTTTCCGCAAATATAACTTATTAAATCTGCTGTCTTTCATTTCATTTTTCATACTATCATGGTTGGTTTATTAAAAATTAAACTGATTTTGCGTATTGGTTAATATGAATTTTTCAGCTAAAAAAAGTGCAACCAGGCAAACCCCGGTGTGCACTCCTTTAATCAACTAAACTAAATCTAAAAGGGTATTCATTTAAAAGCGCGCTCTTTCCCAAGGAGCACAGCTTTTCATAATTAACTATTAACTGTCTTTTTATTAACTACTTAAAAAAACATATAAAGAACGTAGGGAATATCTTCAAGCCACGTTCACCGACCCCGATGGTCTTTGAACAGCTGCAACAGCATCGCGATGGTGTACATGATAAGTGTTACATCCATTAATTTCAACAGGTTCATTTCAGCACCTTTCGTTAAATGGATGGTTAAATGCTCATTTTTTAAAGTCTTTGATCATCCACAGAATTGTCCTTATTGAGAATAATCCGATAAGTCCCAGTCCGATCCATATTGGTGTATCCATTCTTCATTTTTCATAAACTAAATTCTTGATAAAATATTCAGAGTATTCGCGGTAGCCTTGCTGCAAGTAGAACCGGCTGGCTGGTTCACGGCATGCTGAACATAAGGCCAACACTCTTGCACAGTTTCTTTTTCTTGCCTCTACCGTAACATATTCTTCAAGGATTTTATCGATGCCATGATCCTTGGCAGTTTCGTCAACTGAAAGGGCGGTGATCAAGACCATTTGGTGCTCGGACGCCAGTTGTGGCAAAAAATTGATTACGGTAAATCCAACCACTTCTTTTTTGGTTTCATAAACAAATATCTGGTGATCGCGTTGGCCGAATGACATTTCTAATTGATTGATCAGTATACTTAATGTCGGCTTGCAACCCAATGCTTCCATTAATAATTTAATTGCCGGGGCGTCCCGATAGGTAGCGTTTCTAATCTGCATAAAGCTGTTATTCTTAGTCAACAGAGAAATAATTTATAAATAGATATTTTGCTGGCATCAAGCTGCCAGCCTGCTAATGACCGATGACTCATCTCCCTCAATTAACCGACTGTCCACTATTAAACCAGTCTGACTAAACCCCAGCAAATAAGGGCCATCGAGTTCGTTATAAAGTCGCCGAATGACATCCTCGCTCCCTGATTTATAAATTAAAACAGTGTTACCTTGCATACTGATGATTTGTGCATCCCATTTACTGATAACAATCGCTTGAGGGCCGCCAGTCAACATCCTTTTGTCCAGCTTGAAAAAGCACGAACGCCTGCAAATGGCCTTGTCATACCGAATTGCATCGACAGAAAATATTTCTACAATGTTTTCCAGTCTCAGCGTCAATGCTTTTAAATCCTTTTCAGCTATTTGAATTTCTATCGTGATCAACACGATTTCATGCACGTCGGTTGGAGCCGCATTTAAACTTTTGATGCAGATCAGCCTCCGGTTAATTATCCCGGTTACTGAATGCAGTAAGCCAGGACGGTTGGTAGCTTTTATCGTTAAGGCATAGTGACTTTTCATTTTAGTAATTTTCGCTTATATTCTTATATAAAAATTCATCTTATTTTAATTTAAAACGGGATAAGTCGCCGCCAGCTTCAAAGCGGCATAAGCATTTACCACGCCGCCGCTTCGGCTGAGTTCTGAGAACTCAATTGGAACCTGCTTGCCGTGCTGCATGACGAATACATGATGCGGAAAAGGCACGACTGATTTCATGATGATTTCTTTAACCTGTACAGCAGTTAGTTTAGGGTAATACTCCCTCAAGATTGCCGCAAGGCCGGATACCACAGGGGCCGCCATACTTGTACCATCATATTTCTCATATTTGGAACCTGTAATGGTTGATAAAATCTGTACACCTGGTGCAAAGACATCTACCGAATTCTTCCCATAGTTGGAAAAAGACGCTTTAAGGTCACGCGCCCAGTTGGGCCCGGACGCGCCGACTTCCAGCCAGGCCTGCGCCTGACCACCGCCAGCATAAGTTCTGCTAGGATAGTTTTTGATGCTATCCAAGTTTTCATTCCCATTACCTGCAGCATGGACGATCAGAACATTGTGCGCCATTGCATATTTTACCGCCTCGTCTACAGCTTTTTTGTCCTGGCTGTAGCCTTTCCCAAAACTCATGTTAATCACTTTTGCGCCATTGTCCACTGCATAACGAATACCGTTAGCCACATCCTTATCCCGTTCATCTCCCTCAGGGACTACTCTTATAACCATAATCTGCACATCGTCTGCAACGCCATTTATACCGACACCGTTATTCCTTACAGCGCCAATAATCCCGGCGACGTGTGTGCCGTGGTCAACTGCCGGACCGTAAACGTCCGGTGAGCCATAGTTACGCTGATTGCTATTGAAATAATCATCCCCAACGATACCGCGCGAGTCATAATTAATATTGTAATGATAATCAGCATCGTCACTGGGCTCTTTCGAGGTCCTTCGCTACCCTGTTTTTCATGAAGTTATCCAGATTAGGGTCTCCTTTAAGTATCTCCAGAAGTTCCGATTTGATATGTAATTGCATGTCATTTTCCGCCTGGTAATTCGCAAGCTGTTGAACACCCGGTTGCTGTGTGCCCATCCGTTGCAGCATCGTATCTAAAACCAGTTTAAAAAAACGTACGTTGTTAACAATCGTTCTGGCGTTTTGAAGGCTTCGATCCATTTCAGTTTTCTCAGTCTTCCAAACGTGGTAATTCGCCATCTGAGCATCCGAAAAAGCTGATGTATCTTTCTTATAAAATAACTTCATGCCCTGCCGGACCTGTCGCGTTACTTCTGCGTTGTCATATTTAACATTTCCGTTCGCAGATCCGATAAAACTCCAGCCATATATGTCATCCACATATCCATTATGATCATCATCTTTCCTATTCACCTTTTCTTTTGGGTTATGCCATAGTATCGCACGCAGGTCTTCGTGACTGGTATCAGCTCCAGCATCGATCACTGCTACTATTACCTTTACAGGAGCTTTGTTTTTCAGCAACTCATTGTATGCCCTTTCGGTGCTAATTCCAAAAACGCTATCCGCTTTGAGGTCGAGGTTCTGCCAATTCGCTCGTTGAGCAAATAGTGACATCGGAAAAAGCAAGCCTAAAGAAACAACGGAGATATGCCGAAGAAAAAAATAAATTTATAGTTCGTAATGCCATTATTTTAGAGAATTCAAATAATCAGCAATTTCGTTTTGGCCACATTTCTCAGCGTAGGTCGTAGGTGTCTGACCGTCCGCGGGTAAGTAATTGCCGGAGTATTGATAATTTTTGTCCGCCCCTTTGGCAATCAGCGTTTTGACCATATCCAGCGTGCCATACTTCGCGGCATGCATTAGCGGCGGAACGTACCCGTCGCAGCTTCTATTTACATCAGCGCCGTGTGAGATTAACCAGTTAAAACATTTTATGGCACGGAACCGAATGGTTTCCGACAGGGGACAATAAGACCAACCCGACGATTCTTTGAAACAAGTATCTATGTTTCCTTTATTAAGTACGGACGCCAATTGCGTCGCATCGTCCCTCGTTAAAATGTTGTTTAATTTAGGCAGGGTCAACTGTGCCTTCACCGTGTTAACGCCGACGGCAAGCAACAGCACTATGATCAGTTTTACAATTTTCATAATTTGATTTTATTTTGTAATTTTTAGTTAAAAGCATAGCCTGGCATGATCGAATAATGCCAATAAGCTATCTCTGAATGGTTACTTATTTTACTTCAACATGGAAATCAACTTCGTCCGGTGGCAAGCATTTTTGCGAATTACAGGCCATAAATCCAATCCGTCCGTTCACCGTAGTTTTCCCGGCTTTCAGTTTAACTTTCTGTTGGAATGTTACTGAGTTTTCATAGTAATGAACTGTCATTTGGAAAGAGGTTTCATATTTTTCAATTGGTTTTGGAGCAATTACACTACCTTCAGGAGCATAACTTGTAGATTCTGCAAGCGAAATCACGCTTTTCGTTGGTCCATTCTCTGGCTCGTTCAGCCCATAAATATGCCAACCGAGATCGATTTTCGCCCTGAAAAAGACAACCGCTTCATCGCTTGAAAGCCTTTTTGCTGCGTAACTCCAGTGAACTGGTTGCAATATCTGCGTATAGCCGGGAATGTTCCAGGATAATAGCAATAGGAGCACTAATGTTAATTTATTGATTTTCATTTCAGTTCTTAGTTATTTGTGATGAATTCGCGGCATTGATGGGAAAACATGCAATCATCATGTTAAACAAACATTGATAAATTTCCTTAGTTAACAACCGCTGAAATCGCTGAATTAAGGTTTCGGCCACCATCGATCCTAGGGTCTAGGGGTGTCGGACAAATTTTTCCGTTTTTATCAATTAGCAATAAAGTGGGTGCCCCATCAATATGGTAATTTTTAATAAATGGATCATTTATCGAACAGCCGTTCACCCCTTTGTCAAGCGAATTATCGGTTACCAAGTTGATACTTTCAGCGGTTGTGTACGTTCCGTCTTTTACACTTTCCTTCCAAATCTTTCGATTAGCATCCATTGAAACTGATAAAAATACAATGTTCGAATCTCTAAATTTACTTTCGAGGGTCTTCAAAAACGGCAAGACTCGTTGACAATTTCCGCATCCGGTAAACCATACATCAATAAAAACTGCTTTCCCCATGAAATCACTTAGATGGTAAACTTTCCCTACACTGTCAGTCAATGTGAAATCATGTGCCTTAACTCCCGGCATTTTTAATGCTGCAATTCCTTCTATATATTGCTTGTCTTTAGGGCTCTTAACTGAATTTAATGCTTTTTGAAAAACAGTTCTGGTAGAACGCTCATCTATAAGTTCAAACGCCGGGTCTCGCAAAAAATAAATCAATCGAACTGCAATATCATCTCGCAATGCACTGGAATAATTTCGATTTATGTAATTCCACATTGAAAGAATATCGACATTAGAATTTGGGCTCTTACATATAAAATATTTAAACTTGACCTTTGCCCAAAGGATGTCGGGATAATATCCTGAATTCGAAATTGCTTCTAAATCGTCTTTAGATTCGTAAACTTTCAACAGACGAGTGAAAGCTTTCAGCGTATCGGTAGTTTTGAAATATCTAACCATTGCCGTTTTAAAATCCTCACCACTTCCGTAAAACGTCAGTGACCAATGCTTGTCTTTGTAAGTGGTTGCGCAAAATTCCGCCTGAAGTCTTAGTTTTTCAATGTTTTTCAAATGCCTATTAAACTTCAGAAATCTCAGATGCGCAGTCGTGATAGAATCGTCGATTTTTGCCACTATTATAGAACGCTCAAATTCGTTACTATAGTGAAGTCCGGTTTTTGAATCCTGCAGGCTTTTCAAAAATTCAGATTGGGCTTTCCATGCAGCAGATCCCTTTCCTCTAAAGATTGTAATATCAGAACGCGTGCTTAGATTTATTCTATCACCGGCACATAGCAATTGATAACACTGAATAGGCAAAAATTTGTTGTAGTTGAGGTTTAGTGCGATATATTGCACCGGGCCATTTAATTCAACGTTGAAACTATAGATGCCATTGTTCACTTTGGAAATAAGCGCTGTATCGTCGGTTACCTTGAACCCTGGAGTAAATTTGTAGACTGCCAATCTAACGATATCTCCATCTTTTAAAAAATCCGCCTGACCGGTGATCGTTGCAAAGTTTACCTTTTTCGCCCCCAAAGCGCCTTGACCCAATGCTATTAGGAATATTAATATAAATTTTCTCATTTCCTTTTAATAATTTTTAAATAAATAATTTTTTCAATTCCGATATAATTTTTGACTCAATTTTCATTGGGAAAACAAAAGAATCAATTTTGAAAAAATTGATTCTCGAACGCGATAACTATTTTTACCTTGGATTTTGTGGTATTCCCGTCAATTGAATCTCTTGGTCCGGAATTAGCAAGACGTAACGCAAGTCATTTGGCGGTAGCGTATAAACTGCACCATTTATATTTCTGGTTAACGTTGTTTGCGTGCTCGGATCGAGATTCAGTCTTCGAAGATCTGTCCATCGGGTGCCGCGAAAACACAACTCCTTTCGGCGCTCAAGCAATATTTGGGACAATGCATCCTGGGGGCCGCTTGCAGTGCGATTAACATATGTTCCTGTTTTATAACGTTTCACAAGTAATGTGTTTAAATCATTCATTGCTGCAGAGGTATTACCTTTTCGTGCGTTGCACTCCGCCCGGTTTAAATAAACTTCGTCATTGGCAACTCCGTTGTACTGATTTGATGTGAGAAAGTCATAACTGCCGATGTAACGTTGATGGCCTGTATATAATACAAAGAGGTCTGATTTCCTTAAGTCATTGTCTTGGTAGGAGGCGTACAAGGTTGAATCAACAATAGCGCGGGTTATGCCATCTAAGTTATAGTTATTCATGGTTGATATATATAAACATTCTGACAATGGAAACTGTGAAAGATTTGTGAGCGCGAATGCTGTAGGGATTAACGTGTTATAATCAGTCAACGTAGAGTTTGCATTTATTGATAGCGTCGCATACTTCAGAGAATTGTCGTAGTCGCTCATACTCAAATAGGTTCTGGAAAGAAATCCATACGCACAGGCTTTCGTAGGCAATGTTTTTGCCTGCACTGTATTTGGCAAGAGATCAATCGCCGTTTGGAGATCAGAAATGATCTGGCTGTAACAAACCTGGACAGAGGATCTTGGGACTACATCATTAATGTCTGAACTCAAACGCAATGGTACACCCATGTCGTTTGATGCTGATTGGGATTGATAAGCTTTAGCAAAGTTTTGCAAAAGGTCGTAGTAGCGTGTCGCCCTGAAAAAGAGAGCCGTTCCTTTAATGGAATTATACTTGGTTTGATCGCCTTGTGTACCCAACTCTTGTAGCCCATCAAGAACACGGTTTACAACGTAAATTGCATGATAGTCACTATTCCAATCTGAGTTAACTTGACCAGGGTAAGGATTCTTTGCCCAAATATATACATTTTGCATGTATGCGGGGCGGCTATTAAACACGCTGGATATAACGTAAAAATCATCCGTGGACAACTCACCCAAACCGGCGTATTGTATATTTAAGGTTTGGTCAGCTTGAAGCAGGAGTTGCAAATCATTGAGATTAGAAATTAAACTTAGTCCACTTTTTGGTGTCGCGTTTAAAAATTGATCTTCCTTTTTGCAACTTGATATTGCAAAATAGAGTAAGAACAAGAGCCAATAAATTTTTTCACTTTTCATATGGATAACGGGTTAAAATGTCTTATTTATTCATCATAAATTCCCCCTAAAACCGAACGATATGGTTCTTGGGGTTGGGTAACCAGAAAGAAACGAGGATTGAGTATAAAGATCAGGATCAAGATGATCGTGATTGGCGCGCCAGAGAATAGCTATGTTACTCGCCACGCAATAAATATTGATAGACTTAAATGCGTGTTGAAACAACTTCGGCGATTTTATATTGTAGCTTAACGTAAGATCCTGAAGGCGTATGTGGTCACCTTTATCAACGCTTGTCTCTGAAAACGAGTAAAATGCATCTCGATTACCATCTAAATTAGTTAATGAAGGCATAGAAGGAACTGAAGTCTTTAACTCGTCGCCTGGTTGCATCCACCTTTTGGCGAATTGGTTATTCATTTCCCAATCGGTAAATAGAGAATTATAGCCCAGCATACTTTTTCGGAAATAATAGTTCAATTTGTATATGACATTTGCCGAAAAAGAAAAGGCCTTGTAAGTAAAAGTGTTGCGGAAAGATCCATAGGTAGTCGGTCTTGCCGAACCCCATAATTTCAAGCTGTCAACACTGTTATCGTGGGAGATAATTTCGCCATAGTTGGTACTTAATTGTCCGTTCAAGTACCCTTGGGGGTCACCGGTTTCATGAGTTAAACCGGCAGATTTATAACTATAAATAGCAAAAACTGGTTTTCCGACCGATGGTGCTATGCTTCCTGCTGAGGCGTCTCCCAGCAAATATGTTCCAGCGCCTGATTGGGCATTCCATTTCGTAACTTCATCAATACTTTCACTAAGTAAAAAATTACTTGTCCAACTAAAATTAGAAGATCTAATCATAGAAAAATTTAAGACAAGCTCGAACCCATGCCCTTTTGTTGCTGCCACATTGCCATAAATGGTTGCATTGCCTGTCGACGGCGGTAATGAGGAGGTTCCATAAAGATCGGTGGCCTTTCTAAAATAATAATCGAAACTGCCGGTTATCAGATTATTTTTAACTCCAAAGTCAATTCCTAGATTTGTTACGGCATCTTTTTCCCATTTGAGATCCGGATTCCCCGGAAAGGTTATTTGAGCAAATGGCAAGTTAAAATATCGGCTACCCGAAAGTGTAGTAATTGTAGTAAGTGCTGACGCAGAGGTATTCACATTGCCGGAGTTACCATGGCTTATTCGTATTTTCAACAGCGGCAGCCAATCAATCTTGTAAAAACCTTCACTGCTTGGTTCCCAAAAAATGCCGGCCGTATTGAGGGGAACCGCCTTTTGGTTGGCATTCACCCCGAAGAGATTTGATTTATCAATTCGCAAACTTCCGGTTATCCCATATCGGTTAAAATAGCTATATTGTAAGGTTCCGAAATACGAAATGAATCGATTATCAGTATAATAATATTCTTGAGCATCTGGTATTCTATTACCGAATCCATAAGGCTGTTCAAGATAAGAATTTGCGAAATCGACGGTCGTATAGTTTTCGGAAGTTTTGTCGTACCCATATGCGGTTGCGTTAGCACTATACCCGCCTTTCGTGTCGGCGATCTCGGCACCGGCCAAGGCCGAGAGTTGATGCTTTGAATTCCAATTATTATCATAACTCAATTGTCCTCTTAAATGGTTTGATATTACCGATGAATTGGAACTGTTATAAATCCCACCAAGCGGAATAGGATACTGCGTACCCTGGGCGTTTGATGCCGTAAAATCTGTATATTCGTTGATTAAATTACGTGTATAATACGTTTGCTGGCTGAAATAATTTCCATTGTTTGCTTCACTATTTTCGAATGAATATTTAATTTCTGCCTTAAAGCCTTTGAAAAATGAATATCCAATTCCGGTTTTTAATTGAAAATCGCTGGCTGTCCCAGTGTTGTCAGCATTTTGAAGTTCATCAAGCGGCCGAAACTGCCAATCTAAGAGGCCAGCTTGGGCTGTAGGATTTGTAACCCATGCAGGATTAAAATCCTTTGGTATTGCCAGGGCGTTGCCGTTTTTATCTGCCAGTTGTGCATAAGGATAAGGATTGTAAGAATAATTCTGACCTTCCGACAGATTACCAAGTTGTCCATTATTGTCAGCTTTTGTTCGGGTGTAAACAATTTGTGTATTAATCACTAAATTCTTAAAAGGATAGAAATTATTGTTTCCATTGACGGTTATGCGATTATTGTCGTTCCCAACTTGGTTATCCAGGTGTCCGTCGTATCCAAAGGAATAAAAATAGTCGTCTCGTACAGATCCACCTCTAAAATTGAGATTATATTGTTGATCAATGGATTTTCTGAGAAAATATTTGGTTAGGTCATTTCTAACATCAAGATTTTCAAATGAATTTATTTCGCTATTCCCCTGACTCGACGAAATGGTACCTGCGCGTTGATTTGCAAGTATTTGGACAACGGGTGAGACAACCGGATGCTTCGGATCAGAAAGCTGTGAATCATAATATCCGGCGTCAAACAGGGATTTTTCAACAGATATAAAGTCCTTTGAGTCGATGAAGTTTGGACTATAAAATAGATTCGGTTTATCGCCAACGGTAACATTGGCGTTAAATTCGATACTCAGTGGCTGGTTTCGCTTTCCCTTTTTAGTCGTAATAACGATAACTCCGTTTCCTGATCGGGCACCCCATATTGCCGATGCGGCAGCATCTTTCAATATAGTGACATTTTCAACATCGTTCGGATTAATGTTCTGGATGTCACCGTCGTAAGGAAAATTGTCGACCACAATCAATGGCTGGGTATTTGAAAACAGTGTGCTGGTGCCCCGGATGCTTATGTCAATTCCGGCTGAGGCAGGTACATTTTTATTAAATAAAAGCCCTGGGACTATTCCCTCCAGGCGATTTAACACATTCGCGCCGGTTTCCCTGTTGAATAATTGATTGTCTACAGTGGCAAACGACCCAGTCGTAGTTTGTAAAGACATTTTCTGATAACCGTTGTTCACAACGACCTCCTTTAAACCATTGGTTCGTGGATGAAGCATAATGGTTACGAATGGCGGAGCATTGTCATTTAAGGTGAACTCATATGAATTATATCCTATATAGGAACAGGCTACCACGTCGCCGGAATTCGCAATTATCGAGAATTCACCCTTATCATCGGTAATTACTGCTTTTCCAGTTTTTTTAATTGCAATAGTTGCACCTATCAAGGGAGTTCCCACGGTATCTGTTACCCTGCCGGTTATCGTGACGGGTTTTTGAGGTTGGATTGGAGTATTATCGCTATTTTCTTTGAGTTTCAATACGATGGTTTGATTAACGATCGCATAGGTGAATGGCTGATTATTAAAACAGGTTTTTAATGCAGCTTCGAGTGGTTGGTTTCTTACATCAATATCCACCGGCTGAGCCTGGCTCAACCATTCCTGGTTATAAAAAAAAGAATAACCGGTTTGCTGTTTGATGTCATTGATAACCTTTTCGAGTGAGGCATTATGCTCAGACAAAGAGACGTTTTGCGCCAGCGTTGTAGCGCTGACCTGCATACAAAAGATTAATAATAAAAACGCAGTGATCTTCATACAAAGCAGCGTTTGACGGGAAATTTTTAGTCCCCGAATGTGGGTTAATAATAGCTTGCCAGGCTCATCGGTTATTAAAACCGGCCTGTTTTTGCAAAGAGCGTTTAATTGCATAGTTTTGCAATGAATTAGGGTTAAAGAATTAAACAGTTCATCAGATTGTATTATTCGGCCTCTATTCATTAACCGGTTCCGATTACCGTCGGCTCCGGTTTTTTTGTGACCTTAATTTACTGTCGCACCTGGTGGCAGTAAAGCAGTCCCTAAGTATTTATCTCTTCATAGGCATCTTCTATTGATACACGATTATTTTTTTTCCATCCAAAGCAAATTGTACGCCGCTGTATTCAAGTATTCTAAGCACATCGGATAACTTTGAATTCCGGGGAATATCCCCGCCGAAGTTGTAATGTTTTTTTGCTCCTTCGTAAACGACATCCAAGTCATACCAACGGCTTAGCTGGCGCATTACCGCCGGTAACGAAGTATGACTGTCAAATTTGAACAAGTCGTTCTTCCACGCTATTACAATGTCAGTATTTACAT
>Ga0206904_1157_pt1 | contig 16733 bp, 14 predicted proteins | sample Alteio_BWOrgHeat_42_FD_152981 | JGI IMG/M metagenome (GOLD analysis project Ga0206904, IMG submission 152981) | Enriched cells from forest soil in Barre Woods Harvard Forest LTER site, Petersham, Massachusetts, United States -... | ecosystem: Environmental > Terrestrial > Soil > Temperate forest >...
ATTACTTAAGGAAAACAAAGACAGATTTGTTATACTCCCCATTAAGTATCCCGCAATTTGGGAAATGTACAAAAAATGCGAAGCCAGTTTCTGGACAGCAGAGGAGATAGACCTTAGTGATGATCAGAAACACTGGGATAACATGAATGACGGCGAGCGTCATTTCGTATCGCACGTGCTTGCGTTTTTTGCAGCAAGTGATGGTATTGTGAACGAAAACCTGGCCATAAATTTTATGAGTGAGGTTCAGCTGCCCGAAGCCCGTTGTTTCTATGGTTTCCAGATAATGATGGAGAATATCCACTCGGAAACTTACGCGCTGCTGATAGATACTTATATAAAAGATCCCGCAGAGAAAGACCGTTTATTCCATGCTATTGATACTGTGCCTTGTGTAGGTAAAAAAGCGCAATGGGCTTTACGCTGGATAAATAACGGAACATTTGCCGAACGTTTAGTTGCGTTTGCAGCTGTTGAAGGCATCTTTTTCTCAGGTAGTTTTTGCTCTATTTTCTGGCTGAAAAAACGTGGTTTGATGCCGGGCCTAACATTCAGCAATGAGCTGATATCGCGCGATGAAGGCATGCACTGCGAATTTGCCTGCCTGTTGTATAAAATGCTTGAAAATAAACTTTCGAAAGAAGCCGCTACAGCAATTATTACCGATGCTGTTGAAATAGAAAAAGAATTTATCAGTGATGCGCTGCCCGTTAGCCTTATTGGAATGAATGCCAAACTGATGGGGCAATATATTGAATTTGTGGCAGACAGATGGCTGGGTGAACTGGGATATGATAAGGTGTATGGTGCATCAAATCCATTTGATTTTATGGAGATGATATCGCTGCAGGGCAAAACTAACTTCTTTGAAAAACGTGTAGGCGATTATCAGAAAAGCGGTGTATTAAACTCGCAGGAAAGTAAGTCGTTTTCTTTAGACGAAGATTTTTAGTTAGTTAATCAGAGACTGGAGATCAGAGGTTAGTCAGGAACCAGTAATGGTTCAAAAAATAATAAGCATTCAATTAATAAAGGGTTATTTAAACAATAGTTCTGCCGGGTGGCAGAGAGTAAAAGGGGGTCAAACATGTTCGTAATTAAAAGAGACGGAAAAAAAGAATCGGTAAAATTTGACAAGATTACAGCACGTATTGAAAAGCTGTGTTATGGGTTTCAGTTGGTTGACCCGATTGATGTAGCGAAAAAGGTAATCGAGGGCCTTTATGATGGTGTTACCACATCCGAGCTGGATAATTTAGCGGCGGAAACGGCAGCGTCATTAACTACCAAGCATCCTGATTATGCATTGTTAGCATCGCGTATTGCAGTATCCAACCTGCACAAAAATACGATTAAGTCGTTTTCTGAAACCATGCGCAATCTGCATGAGTATATTGATCCAAAAACAGGTAAAGACGCTTCATTAATTGCAGATGACGTGTGGGAAGTGATTGAGAAAAATGCCGAGCTTTTAGATAGTACTATTATTTATGACCGCGACTTCGGGTTTGATTACTTCGGTTTTAAAACCCTCGAAAAATCATACCTTTTAAAAATAAACGGCAAAATAGCTGAGCGTCCACAGCACCTGTTTATGCGTGTATCTATCGGTATCCATAAAGAGGATGTGGAGAGCGCTATTAAAACCTATCATTTAATGAGCGAGCGTTGGTTTACACACGCTACCCCAACCTTATTTAATGCAGGTACGCCGAAACCTCAAATGTCGTCATGCTTCTTGCTGACTATGAAGGATGACAGCATAGAAGGTATTTACGATACACTAAAACAAACTGCAAAAATTTCGCAAAGTGCTGGCGGTATTGGCCTTAGCATCCACAATGTAAGGGCTACAGGTTCATACATCAGCGGTACCAATGGTACCAGCAACGGTATTATCCCTATGCTGCGTGTGTTTAACGATACTGCCCGTTATGTTGATCAGGGTGGTGGCAAGCGTAAGGGGGCATTTGCCATTTATCTTGAACCATGGCATGCAGATGTGTTTGAATTTCTTGACCTCCGTAAAAACCATGGTAAGGAAGAAATGCGCGCCCGCGATCTGTTCTATGCCCTTTGGGTATCTGACTTGTTTATGGAGCGTGTGGAAGCTAATGAAGACTGGAGCTTATTCTGCCCACATGAAGCACCTGGATTAGCCGATTGCTGGGGAAAGGACTTTGAAAAATTATACAAAAAATACGAAAAGGAAGGCCGCGCACGCAGAGTTGTAAAGGCGCAGGAGCTTTGGTTTGCTATACTTGACTCGCAGGTGGAAACCGGTACTCCTTACCTGTTATACAAAGATGCCGCGAACGGCAAATCGAATCAGCAAAACCTGGGTACGATAAAAAGCTCAAACCTTTGTACTGAAATTATAGAATATACTTCGGCTGATGAAATAGCTGTTTGTAACCTGGCTTCGCTGGCATTGCCACGCTTTGTAAGGGAAGGTATTTTCGATCACGTTAAACTATACGAAGTAACCTATCAGGCCACCGTAAACCTTAACAAGATAATTGATGGTAACTATTACCCGGTTGAAGAAGCCGAAAGATCGAACTTAAGGCACCGTCCTATTGGTTTAGGTGTACAAGGTTTGGCTGATGCATTTATCCAACTGCGTTTACCGTTTGAAAGCGAAGGTGCCAAGAAACTGAACAAGGAGATATTTGAAACCATCTACTTTGCTGCCATGACCGCTTCGAAAGACCTGGCGATTAAAGATGGCCCTTACCAAACATTTAAAGGCTCGCCATTATCAGAAGGCAAGTTCCAGTTTGATCTGTGGAATGTGAAGCCTGATAGCGGCCGCTGGGATTGGGAAAACCTGCGCCTGGATGTAATGAACCATGGCGTGCGCAACTCTTTGTTAGTTGCTCCAATGCCTACAGCTTCAACCTCACAAATATTAGGCAACAATGAGTGTTTTGAACCATATACCTCAAATATTTATACCCGCAGAGTATTGAGCGGTGAGTTTGTTATAGTAAACAAACACCTGCTGCGCGACCTGGTAAACCTTGGTTTATGGAACGGTGCTATGAAAGATAAGATCATCACCGCAAATGGATCGATTCAGGATATTGCCGAAATCCCGGTAGATATTAAAGAATTGTACAAAACAGTTTGGGAAATAAAGATGCGTACCATTATTGATATGGCTGCTGACAGAGGCGCTTATATTTGCCAGTCGCAATCACTGAACCTGTTCATTAATTCGCCAAATGCGTCCAAACTTACTTCAATGCACTTTTACGCATGGAAGAAAGGCCTTAAAACAGGTATGTATTACCTGCGTACACAGGCTGCATCGCAAGCGGTTAAATTTACAGTTGAAAATCAGGGCGGTAAAAATATGGACGCTGTAATACCTGAAGTGGTAGCAGAAATAGCTAACGACGTGCCAGCAGGCCCATCGTGCTCGATGGAAGAAGGTTGTGTTACTTGTTCAGCATAATTATTAATTAGTCCATAGTCGATGGACGATAGACCATAGTTAAATTCGGTAGAGAAATCTTAGAATTTAGCTATGGTCTTTTTACTTTATGTTGATACTATAATCCATAAATTTGAATCATAATAATGCCATTAACCATGGTCTATCTGCTATGGTCTGAAAATATGAATCACAAGCACGAAATCATCCCATGCGAACGTTGCGGAAGCGGTATTGAGTGTAAGGCAAATTCCTACACCAAGTGCCAGTGCAGCGTTGTGCAGCTTAATTTAAACGAGGTGCAATACATTGCCGAAAACTATGAAGGCTGTATGTGTGCTAACTGCCTGACGGAACTTCAGCAGGAGTACAGGGAGATGATTGGCGTAAGTAAATAAATTTATCAATCAATCACTTTTACCGGCTTTTTGTCCTTATCTATAGCTACAAAAGTAAATGTCCCGGTGATGGCTTTTTCTCTTTTGAAAGAGTACATTTCTTCCACATAAATTTCCACTAATACTTTGAGGCTGCTGTTGCCGATGTGCTGTATTTTGCCTACCAGCTCAATTATAGTTCCTGCCGGGATGGGCCTGTTAAAATCTATCCTGTCGGATGATACGGTTACCATTGTTTTTCGTGTAAAACGTGTTGCGGTTATAAAAGCAACTTCGTCCATCATGTGCATGGCTGTGCCGCCAAACAGGGTATCGTAATGATTAGTGGTATTTGGAAATACTGCTTTGAAAATTCTTGTTTCAGCTGATTTTGTTCTTTGTTCCAGATCCATTTTAATAATATAAAAGCCGTTCAGGTTATGCTGAACGGCTTGGTTTGATTTTTAATTAACAGGTTGTTTGCTGAATATTTCCCTGGCTGCTTTTGCTGCCTGCACCATGTTTTTAAGCGCTGCCTGTGTTTCGGGCCATTTGCGGGTTTTAAGGCCGCAATCGGGATTAACCCAAATGTTGCCAACAGGTAACAGGGTGGCAGCTTTTTCGAGCAGGTTCACCATTTCGTCAACCGATGGTACACGTGGTGAGTGAATATCATAAACACCAGGGCCTATTTCTGCCGGGTATTTAAAATCGGAAAAGGCTTCCAGTAATTCCATTTGCGAACGCGATGTTTCAATGGTGATTACATCAGCATCCATTTGGGCAATGTGCTCAATAATATCATTAAACTCGCTGTAGCACATGTGTGTGTGAATCTGCGTTTCATCTTTTACGCCACTGGCCGAAATCCGGAAAGCCCTTACCGCCCAATTGAGATAAGCGGCCCAATCGGCTTTACGCAATGGCAAACCTTCGCGGATGGCCGGCTCATCTATCTGGATTACTTTAATGCCGGCTTTTTCCAGCGCTACTACTTCATCCCGGATAGCCAAAGCGATTTGGAACGTAGTCTCTGACCGCGGCTGGTCATCCCGCACAAACGACCATTGCAGGATGGTTACCGGCCCGGTTAACATGCCTTTCATTAGCTTTTGGGTATTGGCTTGTGCAAAGCTGCTCCACTTAATGGTCATGTCTTTTGGCCTGCTTACATCACCATAAATTACAGGGGGCTTTACACAGCGACTGCCATAACTTTGCACCCACCCGTTTTTGGTAAATAAGAAGCCGTCTAATTGTTCGCCAAAATACTCAACCATATCGTTACGCTCAAATTCGCCGTGAACTAATACATCCAATCCGATCTCTTCCTGCCAGCGAATGGCATTGATGGTTGCTCTTTCAATTTCGGCATCATACTGCTCCTGGGTAAGCTCTTTCTTTTTTAGTTTTGCCCTTAGCTGACGGATGTCATCTGTTTGCGGAAATGAACCAATGGTAGTTGTAGGGAAGAGGGGCAGTTTAAATCCTTGTTGCTGTATTTTTTGCCTTTCACCAAATTCGCTATCCCGTTTTGCATCATCATCGGTAATGGCTTCTGCCCGCTTTTTAACATTCTGCTTATGGATTAGCTTTGAAATATTACGACTGGATATAGCCCTTAAATTATCATGTAATAGTTCATTATTACCTTCAATTATCTTGTCGAGTTCATTTATTTCATTCAGTTTTTGTTTGGCAAAAGCCATCCAGTTTTTAATTTCAGGGTTAATGGCTGTTTCCAGGTCAAGGTCAAACGGAGTATGTAATAACGAACAGCCTGGCGCTATCATTACACGCTCTTTACCAATAACGGCAATGGCTTTTTTAATATGGGCTAATGAACGGATGTAATCATTTTTCCAGATATTTCTGCCGTCAATAATACCTAATGATAAAATAAGATTATCGGGTATCAGGGTTAATACCTTATCTAATTGCTGCGGCGCTCTTACCAGGTCAATATGCAAAGCGCTCACAGGCAGGTTAACAGCCAATGAAGTATTTTCGCGCAGGCCCTCAAAATAAGTAGTCAGCAGGATGTTTAGACCTGGGCAGGCTTTTTTAATTTCCCTGTAAGCATACTCGAATGCTTCTTTTTCTTTTAGTGATAGGTCGAGCGATAAAAAAGGTTCGTCTAATTGTATCCAGGTAGCTCCGTAGTTTTTCAACCTCTTTAATACTTCTATGTAAACCTGTACGACTTTTTTTATCAGGTCAATCTTGTCGAATCCGGGTTCCTTTTCCTTACCGAGTAAAAGATAGGATACAGGGCCGATCAATACAGGTTTAGGATTGTTGCCAATAGCCTGTTTTGCTAAATTAAATTCATCGAATACTTTTTCGGAGAAGACCCTGAACTGCTGATCAGCGGTAAATTCCGGAACGATGTAATGATAATTGGTATCGAACCATTTGGTCATTTCCATAGCGGTAATATCCAGTCCGTCTTTTTGATAGCCCCTTGCCATAGCAAAATAGAGATCGATTTCGCTATTGCTTTTATTTTCAGTTAATACGGCAGTATACCTTTGAGGGATAGCACCCAGCATTAATGAAGTGTCGAGCACCTGGTCGTAAAAGCTGAAATCGTTGCAGGGGATCAGATCAATACCAGCATCCTGCTGCAGCTTCCAATTCTCTTCGCGGATTTTGCGGGCGACTGAAAATAATTCTTCTTTGCCGGTTTTTCCGGCCCAGTATAGTTCACTGGCTTTTTTGAGTTCACGATTGGCCCCTACACGAGGGTAGCCGAGGTTGTTTTTGAGCATACGCATAAAACTTTTTTGGTTAAACATTAAATTGAATTAATGCTCCTTACGGTTTTCGGTATGCTTTCGGGAAATGGTAATAAAAGACAAAGGATCATGGGCCTAACAAGCCTGCAATTTCCTTTATACTCTGACTACTGCTTCAAAACGCGAAAGCATTGTCTTAAAAACAGAGGGCAAGTATCCTGGCTTGTAACGTTGTTGCCGTCCTTCTCAACCCCGATTGGAGGTCAATGGACATTTGAGTTTTGGCATCAACTTTTATATTACTTACAGTTGCGCGACAGCCCGTGATTTACACACGGTTCCTTTTTAATCCCGGCTAAAAAACCGGGAACCTATCTGTTGAAATAAAGTAAAGAACTTAAAGCAAATATAGGGGATAATGTAATAGATAGGATATAATTGTTAAAGCACGTGGCTATCAACAAATTTATTAGTGTCCTAAATGATTAGCCTTTAGCCACTCATCTGCTGTTTTAGCTATCTTGTAAGGGTAATTATAATTAAATGCACAGTTCGGCTTTTTTAAATCTTTACCCTTGCTGTCTTTAAGCTTGTAAACAGAATCAACTACCTTGAAATCTTTATTATAGTATTTGGTAAGCAGTTCATGTGCTACATCGCCTTCTTCAGGTGTACATTCGCTGTTAAAAAAGTTAGCCTCCCTTGTAAAGGCAAAGAGTTTTCCCGTTATATCAAAATAACTTTTATAAACAATAAACCAATCTCCGCTTTCACTAAAAGGGACTTCGACTGTGTATATAATTTTGCCTGCCTTATTTTTATATAAGTTATAAGTGGTTTCAATCTGCTCCGGGTAATTTTTACCTTTAACAAGTACCAGTTTGTCTTTACCCGGAACTTTAACAAGCACTATTAAACCACTGGTATCTTTAGTTAAACTATCGATATGCTGCTTTGCTAATTTAACATTATCAAAAGCTTCAGTTTTGCTATGTACCTCAGCTTTTTTGACCGCTTTTGGTTTAAGCTGATTTTTAGCAGGCTGGTTACATGCAACCCCTAAATATGTAAGAAATGCAACAGCAATAATGGATAGATTTCTGGTTATCATAGTTGATTTAAAGATATGGGTTTATCATGAATCTTTATAAGCCGACGTGAAGGAATAGAGTTTATTAAACTTTTGTATATTTAGATATTATGAATTCCACTAATATTAATTTAATCGCCTATCGCATTGTTGGTATTGCCATTGCGATATTTCTGATATTGGGTGGTGCAGGATTTCTCCTGCAACAATTATTTTTAAAGGGAAGCATTAGTATTCTTGCCGCTTTTATCGTTATATGGCTTCAGTTTTCACCTCCTTTGCGTAAATCGTGGATCATTACTTTTGTAGTCCTCCTTTTGACAGCATTTATTATTGGTGCGCTTGGGCATAAGTAGTGACCTACGTTTGGCCGAAAATCCTGAACCAAAATCTTTCAAGCTTCCTGTCTTTCCGACTTTCGGACTAAATAACTATCTTCGCGACTCGTAACTCAGTCTAAACTTCATGAAATTATTAGAAGGAAAAACCGCACTCATCACAGGAGCATCAAAAGGGATAGGGCGCAAAATTGCCGAAAAGTTTGCAGAGCATGGCGCTAATGTAGCTTTCACTTATTTATCATCTGTTGAAAAAGGGGAGGCCCTTGAGCAGGAACTGCAAAGTTTTGGAACCCAGGTAAAAGGATACCGCTCAGATGCTTCAAAATTTGATGAAGCAGAAAAACTGATCAATGATATTATTGCCGATTTCGGCACACTTCATATTGTAGTTAACAACGCCGGTATAACCAAGGATGGTTTGCTGATGCGCATGACTGAAGCCCAATGGGATGAGGTTTTAGACGTGAACTTAAAATCGGTATTTAACATTACCAAAGCGGCATCAAAAATAATGATGAAAAACCGTGATGGTGTATTTATTAATATGAGCTCGGTAGTTGGTGTGCAGGGTAATGCAGGCCAGTCAAACTATGCTGCTTCAAAAGCCGGTATAATAGGCTTTTCAAAATCAATAGCTAAAGAATTAGGATCACGTAATATCCGCGCCAATGTAGTGGCTCCAGGCTTTATCAAAACCGAAATGACCGAGATACTCGACCCCAAGGTTGTTGAAGGATGGGCACAGGCCATTCCTCTTAAACGCGGGGGTGAAACGAGCGACGTAGCTAATGCCTGTGTTTTCCTGGCATCGGATATGGCAACATATATTACCGGACAGGTAATTCCTGTTGACGGAGGAATGCTTTAAGATTTCGGAAGTCGGAAGTTCGATTTCGGAATTAATTCGTCTGACTCAGACAATTTAATTTTCAAATCCTCAATTCAAATCTTCAAATTAAAAACAGCATATTTGGTACACGAATATGCTGTTTTTATTTTCAATCACATGGGGAACGGTTTCGGGATGGTGGATACCTGCCTGCCTGTTGTTGGGCCTATTATATGCTGCATTATTATATCGTAAACCGGTAAACCTTTCCAATAAATTCAGGTACATTTTATTAGCTGTTCGTGCTATAGTTGTAGCCTTTATAGCTTTGCTATTGGTTTCGCCGTTGGTAAAATCAGTTAGCTATAACCCGCAAAAACCACTGGTTTTAGTTTTGCAGGATAATTCTGAATCAATAAAGATGTTTCCGGGATCTTCTAAATCCTTCAATGTTGTAGCTGACAATTTAGCCGCGTTGAAGGAGCAACTTGGAGACAAATACGATGTACAGGAGTTTCATTTTGACCGTGACCTGCAAAATGGTTTAACCAAAACTTTTAATGGTAAACAAACTAACATATCACAAGCCCTGCACCAGTTAAACGATCATTTTGTTAACCAGAATATTGGCGCTTTGGTGCTGGCTACCGACGGTTTGTACAACCAGGGCAGCGATCCGCAATATGAAGCCAGGAATTTTAAAAACAGCATTTATACCATAGCTTTAGGCGATACCATAGCCAAACGCGATTTATTGATAGGCAATATTAGCTATAACAAAACCGCTTTTTTAGGTAATGATTTTGAAGTAGAGGTTTTGGCAGGGGCTTATCAAAGCAAAGGGGAGAATATTCGTTTAAATGTTACTGAGGACGGCAGGCAGGTTAATTCGCAGGTTATACCGGTAACTTCAAACAGTTTTCAAAAATCAGTTACCATAAAATTAAATGCTGATAAAAAAGGACTGCGCAAGTTTAATATCAGTATTGCCGGTGTTAAAAATGAAGCATCGGCCCAGAATAATACCGAAACTATTTATGTAGATGTGCTGGATGCAAGGCAAAAGGTATTGCTTTTGTATGAGGCTCCACATCCTGATATTAGCGTGATCCGGCAATCTATTGAAAGCAATAAAAACTATGAGGTGAAGGCGAGCATGATGTCGGATCTGGCCACCCTTAAACCTGCAGACTATAACCTGGTAATACTTTACCAGCTTTCTGCAGCCAGCAATGGCCTCATCCAGAATATCTTAAAAAGCAAAACACCGCTTTGGTATATTGCAGGCGCACAAACAGATTTGAATAACTTTAACAATGAACAAAAAGTTATCAGGATCAGTTCGGCAAGGCAGGATATGCAGGAAGTGTTTGCACGACCCGCAACAGATTTTACTGCTTTTACAGTATCAGACTCTTCAAGGAAAAAGATAAGCAGTTTTCCGCCGTTACTGGCGCCTTATGGCAGTTACAGCTCCCCCCAGGCGGGTGGAACCCTCTTAAAGCAGCGAATTGGAAATGTTGAAACTACATATCCCTTATTGTCATTTGGCGACGATGCCGGGAAGCGAATAGGAGTGTTAAATGGTGAAGGATTATGGCGCTGGCAATTGGCCGAATTCCAGGCCTTCGGCAATCATCATGCATTGGAGGAACTGTTTTCCCAGGGTGTGCAATACCTTACCGCTAATGCAAACCGCCAGCGTTTTATAGTTTATACTACCAAACATGTATTTGATGAAGGCGAAAACGTAATTATTAATGCTGAATTGTATAATGATGCCCTCGAACTGATAAATACCCCGGATGTAAGGATAGAGCTTAAAAGCGACGCCGGTAAGAACTATAGTTTCCTATTTAGCCGGAATGGACAAAGTTACCAGTTGAATGCCGGGACATTACCTGTTGGTGAATATAGCTATACCTCCAGTACAAAAAGCGGCACCAAACAATTCACAGCCTCTGGGCAGTTAACGGTAAAACCATTAAACCTGGAATCGCGCCAAAGCGCAGCTAATCATCAATTGCTTAATACTATAGCAAAGCAAAGCGGCGGGCAAATGTTACTGCCATCGCAATTAAACCAGCTTGCTAACCTTATCAGTAAAAATGAAAACATTAAAACCGTAGTTTATGAAGACAAGCATTATAATGATGTAATAGATTTGAAATGGGTGTTTGTGCTGATTTTAGGTTTGTTAAGCCTGGAATGGTTTTTACGGAAACGCGAAGGAGAAATATAAATGGATATTTCGGAAGTAATTGAAATTTCGGGTACTGTGGCTTTTGCTATTTCAGGGGCATTTTCGGCAATGCAGAAGAGACTTGACGTTTTTGGGGTGCTTATTTTAGGTTTTGTTACTGCCATTGGCGGCGGTACGATAAGAGATGTGTTGATAGGGGATACCCCGGTTAACTGGATGCGCGATTATAAAACCCCATTGATTATATTAGGAACAGTTATAGCTACTATACTCTTCAAAAAATATATCAAAACATTTAAGATAACCCTGTTTTTGTTTGATGCGCTTGGCTTGGGTCTGTTTACAATTATAGGGATACAGAAAGGCATTGGCGCAGGCTTAAACCCGGGTATTTGCATCGCTTTGGGCACTATCACTGGTTGTTTTGGCGGTGTTTTAAGGGATGTATTATTGAACCATATCCCACTGGTTTTCCATAAAGAGATCTATGCTACCGCGTGTATCATCGGCGGCGTACTATACTTTTTACTTATCGACAGGTTGGATATTAATGTTGTAAAAATTATAGCCATAACAGTTATCTGCGGTATAAGAATAGTAGCGGTTAAATTCAAATTAACCCTGCCAAAATTTTATGTATGAAAAATACGGGGAGATGAATGTCTATTCGTCTTTCTTCGCTTGCACTATTACAAAAACATCCTCATTATCCTTTTTCATCAGGTATTTTTCGCGGGCAAATTTTTCAAGTTTTTCGCGGTTTGAGGTAAGTTCGTCAAGGTCTTTGGCTACTTTTGCTGTTTCTTTTTGATAAAAATCGCGGTCGTGCTTAAGTTTATTTACTTCCTGGTGATACTGATACTGCGAGAACAGATCATTTTTATCAAAAAATATCATCCATACCAAAAAGGCCAAAGAAACCAAAAAGTATTTGTTTCTAAATAGGTTAATGAGGCGTTTCATTTCGGTAAAATTAAAATTTTAATAAAATTATTTAAAATGCGTGGTTAAAGCAAATCTCATTTTAAACTTATTAACAATGGGAGTGGTTGAATGAGTTGATTAGGTGAGTGGTTGATTAAGTTATAAAAGCAGACTTAATCAACTCATTCAACTAAGATTAATCCCTCCTTCCGCCACGGTTACCACCACGGCTTGCTCCGCTCATGCTGCTGCTGGTTGAGCTTTTGCCGCTTGAACCACGGCCCCGGTCAGCACGGCCATAGCCGCGACCACGTTTTGGGCCACCGCCTTGTCCCGGCTTTTTGGCCTGCCCTTCTGCATGTTTTGCAACAATGCTTTGCGGGCTCATTGGATAAGGATGACCTTCTTCAACAGGGATCTCCTTGGAGATCAGTTTATGAATATCTTTTAAAAATTCAATTTCCTCCTGATCGCAGAACGAAAGCGCAATACCGCTTGCCCCGGCACGACCTGTACGGCCAATACGGTGTACATAAGTTTCAGGGATGTTCGGAATTTCGTAATTGATAACATGGGTAAGCTCGTCAATATCAATACCACGGGCTGCAATATCAGTAGCAATTAATACCCGTGTAGTACGGTTTTTAAAATTGCTTAAAGCACGCTGACGGGCATTTTGTGATTTATTACCATGAATGGCCTCGGCAGTAATACCAACACGTACAAGATCTTTTACCACCTTGTCGGCGCCATGTTTGGTGCGGGTAAATACCAGCGCTGTTTTAATATTTTTATCCTTTAATATATGGGCAAGTAAAGCACGTTTATCGTTCTTTTCCACATAATAAAGCGACTGCTGTATAGTATCAGCAGTTGATGATACCGGGGTAACCTCCACCCTTTCTGGTTTGGTTAGTATGGTATCGGCAAGCTGCTGGATTTCTTTTGGCATGGTTGCAGAAAAGAAAAGCGTTTGCCTTTTGGCCGGAACCTTGGCAATTACTTTTTTAACATCGTGTACGAAACCCATATCCAGCATGCGGTCGGCTTCATCCAGTACCAGCATTTTAATATGATCGAGGTGGACATAGCGCTGGTTCATCAGGTCGAGCAAACGACCCGGTGTAGCTACCAGGATATCAACACCTCGTCTTAAAGCGTCAACCTGTGGATTTTGTGAAACACCTCCAAATATAACCAGGTGTTTTAAGCCGGTATGCCTGCCATAAGCGGCAAAACTCTCATCAATCTGGATGGCTAATTCCCGTGTTGGGGTTAATATAAGGGCTTTTATTGTTTTTTGCTCTTTATGCTGCAGCCTGTCCTGGTACAATAACTGTAAAATAGGAATGGCAAAGGCAGCAGTTTTACCGGTGCCGGTTTGGGCGCAGCCCAATAGGTCTTTATTTTGTAATACTATGGGTATGGCTTGCTCCTGTATAGGGGTAGGGGTAGTATATCCTTCTGTTTTTAAAGCCCTGAGTATAGGCTCAATTAATTTTAAATCTTGAAATAACATGTAATATTTTTAATATATGTGCTAACGCGGTTGCATAAGCGGATCTGAAGAGTCGTCTGATAAATCAAAACCGTAAGCTAACGGGTAATTGCCGCAAAGATACGCTTTTTATTTGTAAATAGATTTTGCAACAAGTATAACCCAGGGACAGACGCATTAAAACAAATTAAACACTTGGTTTGTTGGCGATTTTTGGCTAAAGCCAACGGTGGAAGAGGCTAAACAAGCAATGGCTTGCCAAGTACTATGCGATATTTTAATGCGTCTGCTTTGAGTATAGCACTATCAGGCCCGCTCTTCAACTATTTCTTCTGCATCCGGTTTTTTTAGCCATGCATAAATAACAAGTATGATCATACCTGTCATGATGGATACATCGGCTACGTTAAAGATGCCTGTTTGGAAAAACCCAAAATTGATGTGCATAAAATCCGTTACTGAACCATGCACTATCCTGTCGTAAATATTACCAAATCCACCGCCTACGATAAGGATAACACTGAATAGGGTAATGCGGTTAAGGCTGGTCCTTGTGAGTATAAAAACAAGCCCCAGAGCAACAGCCAGTAAAGGTAAAAGATTTAACAGGATAATTCTTAACGGACCTGAAAGCGAGTTACCCACACTTAAAAATGCCCCTTTGTTTTCAACTTTAATTAAAGTTATATGGTCATTTAGAAACCCGATCTGGGTATCGTAGCTCATTTTTTGTCTTACAATTGATTTCGATACCTGGTCGCAGCCAATGTTCAGGCCTAATACTATTAAGATCAGGAATATCCTTAGAAAACCTTTTGCTTTCATATTTTGTCTGACCCGTGATTAAATAGATTGTCGCGGATTTTAATATCAAATTTAACAATTGGAATCAATAAAAAAAGCCGATCATAACGACCGGCTCTTATTTATTTTATTCGCTATAATCCGAAGAATTAGCGTTTTTTATAATACTTAAAATCTTTGCCGATAAATTTAGCGCTATCACCTAATTCTTCTTCAATACGTAATAACTGATTGTATTTGGCAATCCTGTCTGAACGTGAAGCTGAACCTGTTTTTATCTGACCGCAGTTTAATGCTACCGCTAAATCGGCAATAGTTGCATCTTCAGTCTCACCTGAACGATGGCTCATTACCGAAGTGTATCCATTGGTTTGAGCTAAAGTTACCGCGTTAATTGTTTCTGTTAACGAACCAATTTGGTTTACTTTAACCAGGATAGAGTTAGCTGTGTCTTCGTCAATCCCTCTTTGTAAACGTTTTACATTGGTTACAAATAAATCATCACCTACTAATTGTACTTTACCGCCAATCCTGTCAGTTAATAATTTCCAGCCTTCCCAGTCATCTTCAGCCATACCGTCTTCTATTGAAATAACAGGGTATTTTTCTGTTAATGAAGCAAGATATTCAGCCTGTTCAGCGCTGGTGCGGATAGCGCCTTTAGCACCTTCAAATTTTGTGTAGTCGTACTTGCCGTCTTTGTAAAATTCAGATGCAGCACAGTCAAATGCGAGGCATATATCTACTCCTGGTTTGTATCCTGCTTTTTCAATGGCTTTCAAAATGGTTTCAACGCCATCTTCAGTACCTTCAAAGGTAGGGGCAAAACCACCTTCATCACCAACAGCGGTAGAAAGGCCGCGATCGTGTAATATCTTTTTTAAGTTATGGAATACTTCTGTTCCCCATCTTAAAGCTTCCGAAAAAGAAGATGCGCCAACAGGCATGATCATAAATTCCTGGAACGCGATAGGGGCATCGGAGTGAGAACCACCGTTAACAATATTCATCATTGGTATTGGCAGCGTGTTAGCATTAACACCACCAACGTAACGGTATAAAGGCTGGCGGCTTTCCTGTGCGGCAGCTTTAGCAACGGCTAAGGAAACACCAAGGATTGCATTGGCGCCTAATTTGCCTTTGTTTTCGGTGCCGTCAAGTTCTATCATTAAAGCATCAATGCCGTTTTGATCGAAAACATCAGCACCCTGAAGTTCTTTTGCAATTATATCATTTACGTTGGCAACGGCTTTAAGTACGCCTTTGCCCATATATTTCGATTTATCGTTATCACGAAGTTCAACAGCTTCGTGCACGCCTGTTGATGCACCTGATGGTACAGCGGCACGGCCTAAAGCGCCATTTTCGGTTAAAACATCTACCTCTATTGTAGGGTTACCACGCGAATCAAGGATCTGACGGGCGTGAACATCAATTATTAAGCTCATTTGATAGGTAATTAGTAAATAAAACAACTTAGTGTTAATTGTACACTAATATCATATAGTTTTCAAATATAAAGATTGTTATAAGATTTCACCGATTTTTTTGAGATTTCACCAATTGTTAACCCTGATTTAACTTGTCGGGATTGGATTCTCCCGATTTTTATTAATATTTAAGCGTAACAGCAACAACAAAATAACATCTAAAAGCATATAATTATCTTCACAAAACCCAAACATGGAAGAAGGAACCCCAACAACTAAACAATATCACATTGCACAAGTAAATATTGGTAAGATACTCGGCCCGATGGATGGCCCTGTAATGCATGAATTTTTTATCAACCTGGAACCAATTAATCAATTAGCTGAACAAAGCGATGGTTTTGTATGGCGATTGAAGGACGATCAGGATAATGCAACCAATATTAAAGTTTTTGAAGACGATAAGATATTGATTAATATGTCGGTATGGGAAACTGTTGATGATCTGTTTAAGTTCACCTACCAAACACAGCACGCCGACTTTTTAAAAAGACGCCGGGAATGGTTTGAAAAATTAAAGGAGATGTATATGGTTCTGTGGTATGTGCCAGCCGGGACGATCCCCACACCACAGGATGCTATTAAAAAACTGCAATACCTAACCGAAAACGGAGACACCCCAAATGCATTCGGTTTCCGGAACAGGTTTAGTGTGGAAGATTTTGAAAAGTTTCAAGTAGAAAAAGAGAGCAAACTTTAACGAAAATTAATACTGGATGTCATTTCGAACGAGGCACGAGGAGAAATCTTCTGCAATATGTAGGTCGGCTACTTGCATAGCGCCAATGTAGCTGTAGAAGATTTTTCACTACGTTCAAGAGATAGTTTCTCTCTATCGTTCGAAATGACAACGTTTTTATAGGCATCAAAAATTAGCACATCCCAAATTCGCGCATTAATTGTGGTTTCGCAGAGGCACTCAGCACCGTATTGGCTTCCCAGGGAATTAAGACTATTAATCTTGTCCATCGAATGTGAAACCTCCACTCGTTTTATCTAT
>Ga0206904_1159_pt1 | contig 16625 bp, 15 predicted proteins | sample Alteio_BWOrgHeat_42_FD_152981 | JGI IMG/M metagenome (GOLD analysis project Ga0206904, IMG submission 152981) | Enriched cells from forest soil in Barre Woods Harvard Forest LTER site, Petersham, Massachusetts, United States -... | ecosystem: Environmental > Terrestrial > Soil > Temperate forest >...
GGAACGGAATTCAGCAGAGTCAATTTCCAGTAACTGGCAGAAATATGCCGTATCCATAATTTTTACCTGCGAAGGTGTTACCATCAGGTCGTACAAAATCGTATTGTTCAGGATGGCGCGCTGACGATGATCATAGATGATGCCACGGGTTGGATAAATACGCTTGGGGAAAAGGGCGTTTTCTTCCGCCATTTTCTTATACTTATCAGAGAAAACCTGGAGATTAAAAAGCTGAGCAAAAATTACCAGGAACATCCCACCAAAGATGAGGCGTATGATATTACTGCGCGATTGATTGAAGACAGGCATCTCCGGATATTGGCTTTAAATTAAACCGTATTTGTTCTGAACTTTTCCTTTCTGAAAAATAAAAGTTCCGTCAGCAGAATCAGTAGCATGCTGATCCCCGTGGTTGCAATTACTTTGCCCAAAAAATACAAAAAAGATCCGAAACTCATCCATTCCAGAAAAACAAGATATCCGTGATGAAAAAGGGTCAGTACAAAAACATAGGTGAAATAGGGTGCCCATCCCATACTGGTGACGGATGGTGACAAATAGTTCTTATCGGCGCCTTCCTGCGAAATCAGGATATTGACAACGAAGGGCCTCAAATAAGCAATCAATACACAGGCAGCTGCGTGTAAACCCGGGGTATGCATGAAATAGTCCAGACTCAGGCCGAATATAAATGCAAGTCCCATCAGTGCAGCACGCGACATACTGAACGGCAGCCACAGAATATAGAGATAGTATAAATAAGGTGTAATGAAGCGGTGCAGAGGCGGCATCTTAAACAGGATGAATACCTGCACAAAGATGAACAGCACAAATCGTATTATATTTTTCAGCAGCTCGCTCATTGGAATTTTTTTCGCGTGGAATCTTCCAGCCGCTTTTGTTCAAGTAATTGAGAATTGGCGATCACATATACATATTCGATATTAAAAAAATTGGTCGCCGGTTTCACCTTAAGCGTATAAAAATTACTACTCTTGTCATCCAATATATCTTCAATAGTACCAACCATCAGGTTGCCGGGGAACAACGAGGAGGTGGGGCTGGTGACAACCGAATCTCCTTTTTGAACCTTCGCACTCTTTGGAATATCCTTCAGCGTTACATATGTGGGGCTTATCCCATCCCATTCCACGGTTCCGCGTTCACCGCCATTCTTCAATTTAACGACTACCTTGTATTGGCGGTGAAGCAGCGTCATCACACTTGCGTAATTGTCACTCACGTTTACTACTGTCCCCACAATTCCCTGTGGACTCATAACACCCATATTCGGCCGCACATCCTGAAGGGTGCCCCGGTGAATAGTAATAAAATTCACCTGTGTGTTAACTGAACTGCCCACCACTTTAGCACCCATCCAGGTATATTTCCTGATTTCACGCAGTGAATCGGTCTGAATGGTATCCAGCACCTTTTTTTCATTTCCATCAACACGCTCATAATTTTCTCTTATAAGCTGATTCAGCCGTGCATTTTCAGAAGCCAGTTGTTCGTTGATATTCTTGAGCCGGAAATAATATTCCACTTTACTGTAACGCTGGTTGATGCTGCCGGTAAATTCACCGGCCACATTCATAAAAGCGGCTTCATGATATTTATTATATCGGAAAAGAAAACTGAGGGCGGTTATCTGCAACAGCAAAAAGAATAGAAAATTCGAATACTTTCTGATGAAGAGAAAAACATTGCGCACGGGTGTTTTATAATTTTAGATTTGCTTCGCTAACGCATCACAAACGGATATCTGTCATAATTCTTTAACGAAATTCCTGTTCCCCTGACCACACTTTTTAATGGATCGTCGGCAATATGAACCGGAAGTTTGATTTTCTGACTAAGCCTTTTATCCAATCCCCGGAGCAGCGCGCCACCACCCGTGAGATACAATCCCCTGCGGTAAATATCACCTGCCAGTTCGGGGGGAGTGGTTTCAAGTGCTTTCAGAATGGCCTCCTCTATTTTAAAAATACTCTTATCAAGCGCTTCTGCAATTTCCTGATAACTTACCAGGATCTGTTTTGGAATACCGGTAACCAGGTCACGTCCGTTGACCGGAATGTCATCCGGCGGATTGTCGAGGTCTTTTAAAGCGGCTCCAATCTGTATTTTGATCTGTTCTGCTGTTCGTTCACCAATCAGTAAACTATGATACCGGCGTAATGCTTCCATTATGTCGGCCGTGAATTCATCCCCTGCTATGCGGATGGACTGGTCACAAACGATACCTGCCAGTGCAATTACAGTAATACCCGTTGTTCCACCACCAATATCTATGATCATATTTCCCACGGGTTCTTCCACGTCTATGCCTATACCCAGAGCTGCAGCCATAGGTTCATGAATCAGGTAAACTTCTTTGGCGCCGGCCTGTTCGGCACTGTCCCGCACGGCTCTTTTTTCCACTTCCGTGATGCTCGAGGGAATGCAGATCATCATGCGCCAACTGGGGGGGAAAAGTGGCTTTTTGGGATAGATCATTTTGATCATTTCCCTTATCATGAGCTCTGCGGCATTAAAATCCGCGATTACCCCGTCTTTGAGGGGCCTGACCGTACGGATGGACTCATGCGTTTTTTCATGCATCATGAGCGCCCGTTTACCGACAGCCAAAACGGTCTTCGGATTATTTCGGTCAAGTGCAACTATACTTGGTTCATTAACTACGATCTCGTCATTATGAATGATCAGGGTGTTAGCTGTGCCCAGATCCATAGCAATCTCTTGCGTCAGGAAATTGAATAATCCCATTTTAAAAGGTCAGATTTATATTCTGTTACGATGCATGCAAAATTGACGGAAATAATCGGAATTAACAAAGTGAACATTAATCTCCGGTATCCTGCACTGAACGCTATTTTCAGCAGGATATTTCTTAAAATCATTCATTTATTCTGAAGCAAATCCCAAACGTCTTTCCATTTGCCGGTCCAGCCGGGGTAATTTTTTTCTCTCGATGAGAAAGCTCGTTAATTGGGCAATTTCCCTGAAAATGGAATGCTTATCAACCGTACCCTGAAGATAACTGCGGCCTGAACTCCCTCCGGTACCGACCCGGGTTCCAATGGTGCGCTGCACCATATGCATATGCCTGTAGCGCCAGGTGCTGAGTTGTTCGTCCATTTCCAATAGTGCAACCAGGAGACGGTATGGCAGTTGTAAAATCGGATATCCCGGATAAATCATGATGAAGAGTCCTGCCCGGCAGGCAGCGGGCGTAAGCACACGTGTATCGGGCTCTGTCGACCCGTCTTTATCGGAAAATACGGTGTCGAACAATCCAGCGTGGTCTTTCTCGCCTTCGGAAAGACTTTCCATATATAAATTCCGATATCCAGTCCAGAAATCATTTTCCTTAAGGAAAGGCATACGTTCCAGCCAGGCATTCAGAAGTTCCAGCAGGGATTTCTGCGATTCTGAATGCCGGATCATCCTCACCTCTTCCTCTCTCAATTGGGAAACATAATGATTCTGTTCATGTCTTTGCCCATATTTCAACCCAAGTCTGGCTTCCAGCATTTTGAACTGGATGCTTTGAAACCCGGATGCCGGCCGGAGCATGTCCCTGAAATCCAGAAAATCCATCGGTGACATGGTTTCCATGACTTCGATCTGCTGAACCAGTAGTTTAAGAATCGTATTGCAGCGGCTGAGCCGGTGCACGATAATTTGCAATTCAGGAGAATCGTCATTCAGGGTCGGCTTCTCAAGAATCTCATTTATGGATTCCACTTCATAAAGTAGTTGTTTGAACCAAAGTTCATACGCCTGGTGTATAATGATAAACAACATCTCATCATGTGCGTGTGCCTGTTGTGCATCACTCTTCAATTCCTGGGCTTCCAGTATTTGCTTCAGTTTCAGATAATCGGCATAATGCAATCCGGGTTTCATTTTGAATGAGATGAATGATTAATGTGGATCACGGATCATATTCGGCGATCGGCATACGAATACCGGCTGGTAATTCAGACTTTACAGGAATTCATACCCTATATCGCGCCGGAAGTAAATGCCGTCAAAGTCAATATGCGTGAGAACGTCCATCGACTTGCGGATGGCGTCCTGCAAAGATCCGGCATACGATGTAACACAAAGCACCCGTCCGCCATTGGTAACCACGGTGTCTTTTTCCATCTGCGTACCTGAATGAAAAATCAGACTGTCTTCATAGTCGGCGTCCAGCCCGGTAATCGGAAATCCTTTTTCATAAATACCGGGATACCCGCGGCTAACGGCCACCATGGTTGCTGCCGCGCGGGAATCGATTTGAATTGTTCTTTCATGAAGCTTTTTGTCCGCGACAGCTTGCAAAAGGTCAACCAGGTCATTTTTCAGCCGGGGTATCACAACTTCAGTCTCGGGATCGCCCAAACGACAATTGTATTCAATTACCATGGGCTCTTCATCTACCTTGATCAGGCCTATGAAGATAAATCCCCGATAATCAATGCCCTCGGCTTTCAGACCCCTGATCGTAGGTTCCACTATGCGTTCCTTTACTTTGAGCATGAATTCATTGTCAGCAAAAGGAACCGGACTTACAGCACCCATCCCGCCCGTATTCGGTCCTTTGTCTCCCTCCCCGATTTTCTTATAATCCTTCGCTTCGGGTAAAAGCACGTAGTTGTCACCGTCAGTAAGCACAAACACCGATAATTCGATCCCATCCAGAAATTCTTCCACGACGATACGCCGGCCGGCTTCACCAAATTTATCCTGTTGCAACATAAGTTCAAATTCAGCCATGGCTTCAATATGACTGTTGCAAATGATGACGCCCTTGCCGGCAGCCAGTCCGTCTGCCTTGAGCACGACCGGCAGCGAATGCGTTTTTACATATTCACTTCCTTCAATAAATTGACCTGCGTCAAATTCCTTGTATTTAGCCGTTGGTATACCATGCTTCATCATGAATTGTTTTGAAAAGGCCTTGCTTCCTTCCAACCGGGCCGCAGATGCCGAGGGTCCGATTACCGGAATATGACTGATCGAAGCATCCGATGCAAAATAGTCCACGATACCCTTTACCAGCGGCTCTTCCGGGCCAACAACAACCATTTGGATCAGATTTTCCAGACAGGCCTTGCGTACGGCGGGAAAATCTGAAGGATCCACCGGTAAATTCGTTCCAAATGCTGTTGTACCCGCGTTTCCAGGCCCGATGAATAAAGCCGAACAATGTTTACTTTGCGCGATCTTCCAGGCCAGAGCGTGCTCCCTTCCACCACCTCCTAGTAATAATATATTCATGGGTCGTTTTGATTAGGCCCGAAATTCACGATTCGTAGTCATATCTGAAAAACAATTTTATGAATGGGAAGTTATGGGCCGGTTAATGATGAATAAATTAATCTTACTTTAGGCGATTCATTTTCATTTTTGTACCTAAACCGAAATCAGACCAGTATGAATACAGCCCTTCCTCAAAAAGGACATCCCCGCGGATTATATGTTTGTTTTTTTACTGAAATGTGGGAAAGATTTGGCTACTATCTGATGGTGGGCATTCTCTATCTGTACCTTCATGACACAGTGGCAAACGGCGGGCGCGGAATGGATGTTAGTATGGCTGCCGATATTACCGGTTCTTATCTTGCCCTTGTTTATCTTACTCCGTTTCTTGGCGGCCTGGTGGCTGACCGCTATTTTGGCTATCGATTATCTATTTTTCTTGGAGGCGCTTTGATGGCACTGGGGTATTTTCTGATGGCAGTACCGCATAGTGGCGGCCTGTTGTACGGTGCGCTGGCCTGTGTAATCGTAGGTAACGGGTTCTTCAAACCGAATATCAGCACCCTTCTCGGGAATATATATAATAAGGAAGAGCTGAAGTCAAAAAAAGATGTTGCCTATAATATCTTTTACATGGGCATTAATATTGGTGCCTTTATTTGCAATTTTGTGGCCGCCTATCTGAGAATTAAATATACATGGGGTTATGCCTTTGCAGCAGCAGGATTTGGGATGATATTGTGTCTGCTCATTTTCGCGGGCGGGCAGAAATATGTGAAAAATGCCGATGTGATTAAACCCGTGCAGAAAGAAGATATGCCTTTTTCAAAAATCATTTACTATGTTTTTCTGCCGGCAATTGCTGCGGGAATCATTGGATGGTTTATTCCGGGAAACCTGATGGGATCTGATTCCAATGATGCATTCATTTTTGCCTGTGTACCCATCATAATATTTTATTTCAGCGTTTGGTACCGTTGTTCCGGGTTCGACAGAAAGAGAATCGGAACTTTATTCACGCTCTTTGGAGTAGCCATCATTTTTTGGAATATCTATAATCAGAATGCCACATCGCTTACCATTTGGGCCGACAGTTATACAAACCGGGAGGCACCCAGGTTCTCCCAAAAAGTCCTGTCCAAGTTTGGTTTTCTGAATACGATAACCAACCAGAAAAAAGAAGTTCCTGTTCTGGATTATCATTTTCACGCACAGGTCGGACCAGATGGAAAAGTGATTACGGAAAATGGGGTAGATCCATATCTGCATAATATTCCAAAGGATGAGTGGCCGGCAGAGGGGCAGAATCTCAAACTCGTTTCCACAGAAATTTATCAATCAATCAATCCATTTTGGATCATTGTACTCACTCCTGTAATCGTAGGATTTTTCGGGTTTATGCAGTCCCGGGGAAAGGAGATCTCCACTCCTTCGAAATTTGCCTGGGGAACCATAATTGCGGGTTTGTCTGCCCTGGTAATGGTTATCGCATCACTCTCCACCAATATTTACGAACATAAAGTTTCGTCTGCCTGGATCTTTGGCAGTTATGGCGTCTTTACGATAAGTGAATTATTTATGAGTCCGGTGGGTTTATCACTGGTTTCAAAGGTAGCGCCACGCCGGTTTACCGCGCTAATGATGGGAGGATGGTTTATTACGGTTTCTCTGGGTGGAAAAATAGCCGGTATGATGACGGGATTCTGGGATCATTTTGATAGTAAAGCCCTCTTTTTCGGGATCAGTGCCGCGGCCGCGCTGGTAGCGGGTATACTGCTTTTTCCATTAACAAAAAAGCTGAATAAAGTAGTTGTGGAAGCAACCGCAACGAATGACTAGCTGACTTTTGATGTCTTCAGTTCATTTTGAACGGGACAATCATTTCAAACATCGGAATATTTACGTCAAAACTCGTTTTTGAATGCAGGTTTTCCATGTGATAACTACCGTACATCTTTCCCATTTCTGTGCGCAAATTGCACCCGCTGACATATTGGTATTTTTCGCCGGGCTGTAAAACAGGTTGAACGCCAACCACACCCTCACCTTCCACTTCGCGGTGGCTTCCATTGCTGTCAAAAATATGCCATTGACGGCGATGTAGCTTAACCGGGAAATTATTATGATTCCAGATCGTTATGCGATAGGCAAACATATGTTCACCCGCTACCGGGTTGCTATAATCCGGCTGATAAAAAGTTTCTACGTCAATCTCAACCCCTTCTGAAATTTTATTCGCCATGGAGTCCGTTTGTATAAAATTACGGATTTTAGGCATACCGCTTATTGCCATTACATGTCAGAGATCATACGTTAAGCCTTCTTTGGGCTTTGAGTCTAAAAACGTAAATTCGCGCACTACAATCACTACACTGATTATGAAAATTGCAGTAGCAAAAGGCGACGGCATCGGTCCGGAAATCATGGATGCTGTTTTGAATATATTTAACGCTAATGAAGTTCCCCTGGAATATGAAGTGGTAGATATGGGGAAATGGGTATTTGACAAGGGCTTCTCCAATGGCATGACGCCGGAATCACAACACGTGATCGAAGAGCTGGGTATCCTTTTTAAGGGTCCGATGGAAACACCTAAAGGTAAGGGGGTAAAAAGCATCAACGTGACGGCGCGAAAAACCTGGAATACCTATGCCAACAAACGGGTTTTTCAATCACTACACGGAGTCGACACCGTTTTCTCCAAAGCCGGAATCCCGATTGACATAACCATAGTCCGGGAAAACATTGAGGATACTTATGGCGGAATCGAACACATGCCGACGCATGATGTCGCACTCAGCCGCCGCTTTATTACCCGCCCGGGAAGCCTCCAGGTAATCCGCTATGCATTTGAAATGGCGAAGAAGAATGGCGCACGCAGGATTACCTGCGGACACAAAGCAAATATCATGAAACTCACCGACGGACTTTTTCTGGAATGTTTTCAGGAAGTAGCCCGCGAATATCCCGAACTAAAATCGGATGATATCATTGTGGATGACCTGGCTATGAAACTCGTGGTTCGCCCGCAGGAATTTGATGTGGTAGTGCTTACAAACCTGCAGGGGGATATCATTTCCGATCTCTGCGCAGGATTGGTTGGCGGTCTCGGTTTCGCCCCATCTGCCAATATCGGTGATCACATTTCCATTTTTGAAGCCGTACACGGAACAGCTCCCGATATAGCCGGAAAAAATATTGCAAATCCGACCGCTCTTTTACTTAGCGGAATTGCCATGCTCAGGCACCTGGGATATATGAAGAATGCAGCCACCATTGAAAATGCATTATTATTCACACTGGAACAGGGAATTCATACCGGGGATTTTGGAGATAAAACCATTCCGGGTAAAAATACCACCGAATTTGCCCAGGCAATCATTAACAATTTTGGTAAAGCACCGGTACATGGAGCAAAACCGGTTTTACCTAACAAACACGTTACACCGACTGTATTTAAAATGGATCAGAACCAAATGATGGTTTCCGATGATTCCGCGGATGAGAAAGAATATATTGTGGGTGTAGATATGTTTATTGAAAGCTCCGAACAGCCGGATTATATCGCAAAAAAATGTCAGCGCCACGGTGGCGTAAAATTCAATCTGGTCAATATCAGCAATCGGGGTACCCAGGTGTGGCCGACCGGCTCAGTTTACACGAACCTTGTAAACCAGTATAATGTTCGTTTTGAAAGTATCGACGGGTCTGCATTAAACCAACAGGACATTATCGGTCTTTACGTAAGCCTCAGCGGCGATTTTAAAATCGGTTCGCACGAACTTCTGAATGTGATGAACGGGAAGAAAGCTTATAGCCTGGCGCAGGGACAGTGAGGAAAGTATGGGAGTGTGAGAGTATGGGAGTGTGAGAGTGTGCCTATAAATCGGATTTTAATTTGGGGTTTTCCATATGACGATTCGAATCCCGGGACTTTTTTTTCTCAAAATTCTTTTTCATCGCATCAGTGAGGTCAGTGCCTGTTTGGTTGGCAATACACAGGATGACCCATAAAACATCCGCCAGTTCATCTGAAAGCTTTTTATCTCCGTCAACCTCGCGAAATGATTGTTCCCCGTATATACGGCTCATCAACCGCGCTACTTCGCCTACTTCCTCGGTAAGGATTGCCATATTTGTCAACTCATTGAAATAACGGACTCCCGTGGTCCGGATCCATTCATCAACGAGGTTCTGCGCTTCCCGAATTGATATTTCATCTGTCATTGTAAATATTGATTCAGTGGTAAAATTTCTCCGGCTTTCATAAATCTTTTTGTCTTGTATCTATTATTATAGTCACGGGTCCGTCATTAAGCAATTCGACCCGCATATCAGCACCAAAAATCCCCGTCATCACTTTTTTCCCCAGATCCTTTTCCAATTGTCCGATCATGGACTCATACAATGGAATGGCAATATCCGGTTTGGCAGCCCGGATATAGGATGGACGGTTCCCCTTTCTTGTATCTGCGAAAAGTGTAAACTGACTGACAAGTAAAATCTCTCCGCCTGTATCTGACAGTGAAAGATTCATAACGCCTGCCCCATCATTGAAAATTCGCAGGTTAATAAGTTTGTTACTCAGCCACCGGATATCTTCCAGGCCATCCGTATCCTCAATACCCAACAGAATTAATATACCCGCTCCGATCGCAGCATGCACGGAGGCATTGATCGTAACACTGGCGCGTATCACTCTTTGAACAACTGCCCGCATCAGATTCAAATTAATCAAATTACTTTTATGAAATGAAGATAGATGTTTCCCCGGAAATCAGTTTCCGTACTGCCCGCAGCGGAGGTAAGGGCGGACAAAACGTAAACAAAGTCGAAACCATGGTGATCGGCTATTTCCACATCCGGAATTCCGCTCTGTTTACGCGTGATCAGATGGAATTACTCGAGCAAAAACTGGGATCTAAAATAAATAGCGAGGGTTATCTGCAGGTCAAATCGCAAAAATACCGGTCCCAGCTGGATAATAAACAGGACGTGATTGAAAAAATGGAGGGCCTGCTCGAACGTGCGCTCGTGAAACCAAAACCCAGAAAAGCAACCAAACCCAGTTTTGCCTCGAAACAGAAGAGGAAGGAATCCAAGCAAAAGCACGCACAGATCAAAGACCATAGAAAAAAAATCAACCGACTTGATTAGGCGATCCCATACGTTAACAAATGAGCCGCACCGGACACCGGCTCAAAAAATTATCGGTTTTTTTTGCTGCTTTATGCTGATGACTTCTTTTCAAAAATCAGATCCCTCTGCGGCGCCTTCGCTGATGATCCATTTTCAGGCTTACGTACATGGAGAACCCCTGCAATTGAACAAGAAATATAAAAACCCTTTCGGAGAAGTCTTCGAGTTGAACAGGTTTCGCTTTTATATTGGCAAAGCTGGCCCGTTATACACTGAATCCGGATTTAAACCTACCGTCAGTACCGGCTACCAGCTGATTGATTTTTCCGATACATCGAGCACACGTATTGAAATTCCTGCATCTGCCGGCGGCGCATGTAATGGAATTCAGTTTCAACTGGGTGTTGATTCCGCTGATCAAAACAAGGGCGCACAATCCGGAATGCTGGATCCGGCTAAAGGAATGTTCTGGACCTGGAACAGCGGGTACCTGAGTTTTAAAATAGAGGGGTATTCGCCAATTTCTTCCCAGCCCGCACATATTATCGCGTATCATATTGGTGGCTACCGATTTCCCAATAGCACGGTTTGGAACATTAAAATCAACACAACGAACGAAGAAGTGTTCCGGATAACAAAAGAAAACAGAGTAACCGTTGAAGTTCCAATTGAACTCGATTACTTTTTTGATGGCCCTACGCCTCTTCACATAAAAGAAATTCCGGCCTGCACCATTCCGGGACCTGAGGCTCGTAATCTGTCGGAAAATTTCATTGCAAGTTTTACCGGACTGACACTTATAACCAATAAATGAAATCAGTTACCATTATTACAGGAATCTGCCTGGGTTGCTTACTTTGGGGGCTAACGCCATTCCCATTCCGGGTACCCGAACATTTTCCTCCGCCCGTTTACCGCTTCCGGAATAATGAGCGTACCAAAGAAGGTTTTGAACTGGGCAGAAAATTATTTTACGACGGAAGACTTTCGCGTGATGGAAATTTTCCCTGTTCTTCCTGTCACCAGCAGTATGCTGCATTTGCCACTTATGAACACAGGCTGAGTCATGGTTTCAATAATCAGTTCAGTTTTCGTAACGCGCCGGGCCTGTTCAATCTTGTCTGGCAAAAAGAATTGAACTGGGACGGAGGTGTTAATCATATCGAAGTGCAGCCCCTTGCTCCACTCCTGGATCCTCATGAAATGGCAGAAGATATAAACCACGTAATCAGCCAATTGAAAAAAGACAAAATCTATCCTACCCTGTTCAACCGGGCATTCGGGTCGCCTGGTATTAATTCTCAGAGAATCCTGAAAGCGCTGGCCCAGTTTACCGGATCGCTAGTTTCAGCAGATTCGAAATACGATCAGGTGAAAAGCGGAAAAGTCCGTTTTAATACCTACGAACAAAAAGGATATGAAATTTTTCAGCAGAAATGTACCCGCTGCCATCAGGAACCGCTGTTTACGGATTTCAGTTACCGGAATACCGGGATGGCGACCGACAGCTCCCTCAACGACTTCGGACGAATGCGAATTACCGGCCGAAAAGAAGATTCGCTGAAATTCAGGGTACCCAGTCTCCGTAACGTATTTCTTACTTTTCCATATGGCCATGACGGTCGTTTTGCAACTATCAGCCAGGTACTGGAACACTACAATTCAGGTATCATTCAGAGTTCAACGCTGGATTCGACCCTGAAAAATGGAATTTCGATTACAAATGATGACAGGTTCTACCTGATTAATTTTTTGGGAACGCTTACGGATAGCATTTTTATCAAAAATCCTTTGTACAGTGATCCTGAAACAGGTTTGAGAAATTCAGCACCGGTTGATGTACATTAAAAAAGTCCGCAATCCCCAGCTATTTATAATAGGGAATCAGTTCATCCCGGAAAGTCTTCTCCGAAGTCTCCCAATTTTGTACCACTTCCTGCCGGCGTTTATTGAGATCCTGGTTTAACTGGTTAAAATTTATCACGCTGGCATTGATATCTTTTACGGCTTTATTATACTGGTCCACGTCTTCTTTCGTTTTATTACTTCCCTTAGCCTCCAGGCTGCTTTTGATTTTAGCAAAATTCTCTTCCTTCAAATAAAAATCGGTCAGTTTTGGAATATCATTTTTAGCCATGGAACCATAAAACTGCAGCGCTTCGCGGCATCCGGCAGCCAGTCCCGGATTACCCTGGAAACTTCTAAGACTGTCGGCCTGCAATGCAGCAAGCCCTTCCTGCACAAAGCCGATCAGAGAATTTCGGGCCTGCTCCGCGTCATTCAGTTTGTGGGCATTCAATGCGTTGAACAGCTGCCCGTCCTCCCAGTTGCATTTGAAGAAAAGTATATAAAGCTTGTCACAATAATGGTTCACTTTTCCGGCGGTTCCCATTTTATCCGTAAGCTCTGTTTTTGAATCCACCAGGTTCACACCGTACTTCGCTGCAAATTCTTTTTCAGCTTTCGCCAGGTTTTCAGAAGCTTCCTGTAATTTTTCGCTCGCTTTCTCTTCTAATAAAAGAAAAGCCTGCATCTGATCTACGGATTGTTCCGCAATCTCCTCCATGTTTACTATTTTGGAATAGTCCTCATTAAAAATGCGGTAACAAAACTGGATATAATCGATACTGGCCTGGCGAAGGGAATTATCGCCTTTGAATTTCGGAAGATCAATCGTTTTATACTTGGCATTGTTGATACTTTCCAGCGCCGCGGTACGTAATCTTTCCACTTTTTTTGCCCGCCGGCTGTGCGCTGATGCGCTCACGTAGGCCATATACTTCTGATCCATTTCAATCTGTGCATTGCTCATTGCTGTCATATAATCTCCGGCATTCTCGATCATTTGTCCATGAGCCTTTGTAGAAAAGTAACAGATAAACAGTAAAAAGTAAAAATAGCGACGCATAGTAGTCTGGTTAAATATCAGGTGTTAAAAATAATTATTTTCCTGACATCCGGGAAGCAATTTCATATCCCAACAGGATACCGGTATCGCGGTTCAGAACCTTTGTATACATGAAATTATTCTTTCTGAGATCCTCATCTGCCTGCATCCTGGCTTTTTCAAACTGGTTCCATTCAATTTCATACGGCGGTTTAGTATCAGCAGCTGAATTTTCACCTTCAGCCAGACTGCCATCGAATTGTCTTCTGGTTTCCATCATTTTACTAAATTCAAGAATCTGATCTCTGGGTGTCTGCGCCTGAATCAGGACGTTCAGGTATTTATTAAACGTAATAAAAGAGCGGCTGGTATCCGTAAATGCTTTCGAAAATGATTTTAACGGGTCTACAGGTAAAACCGGATAGGGATGGTAATATTTATTAGCATCGATACTTATATTGACCAGTGAAAAAGGAAGTGATTTCTCGCGTTCGGACTGGGTTTCGCTGAAGTCCTCCAGAAAAATATCGGGGATTACTCCGGTTTGCTGCGCACTTGTGCCGTTCACCCGAAAAAGACGTTCGATGGTAACTTTAATGAAATTGTCGGCAGTCTTCATCCTGTCCATATGTTTGTCGTCGAAAAGTGTATCCAATGGCAGTACCACCTGAGCGGTTGCTTTTCCAAAACTCGGCGAACCGACAATCAGGGCACGGTGATAATCCTGTAGAGTACCTGCCAGCATTTCAGAAGCAGAGGCAGTAAATCCATTGATTAACAGGATCAGCGGACCGTCATATACCGAACCGCGGTTCACATCCTTCATGGTATATATCTTTCCTTCTTTATCGCGGGTCATTCCAACAGGTCCCGAGTCAATAAAGATGCCGGCCAGGGCGATCGCTTCCAACATGGATCCTCCGCCATTATATCGAAGGTCAAGGATTAGCCCTTCGATATTTTCCTTTTTTAGCTTTATGATTTCTTTTGCCACATCATCCGCGCATCCATTAGTGCCCCCCTCTTCCCCATTCCAGTCAGTGTAAAAAGCAGGTAAGGAAATAAAGCCGATACGGTGATCGCCTTTCAGAATAAAACTCCGCACTTTGCTGTTGTCGTCACTAAGCATGGATTTTTCCCTTTCCAGGGTAACTTTAAGAGTACTGCCATCCGATTTTTTTAAAGTAAGCGTAAGACTTTTTCCATGATCGCCCGCAATAAATGCATTGACTTCATCAACGGAACCATCTGACACATCTACTTCTGCGTCGCCCTCCCATTGCAAGGCAAGAATCTCATCCCCTTCATGCATTAAGCCGCTCTTATATGCCGGACTACCCGGTTTCAGACGGGTGATCTCAACAGCATCTTTTCCTTCTCCCAGGCTGAATCCAAATTGCAATTGCTTATCCCCCAGTTCACCCTGGAACTCTTCTTTTTTATTCGGAGAAAAAAATTCGGTGTGCGGATCATAGCAGGATGCAACCGATTCGCACCAGGCATTACAGATAAAACCGGCTAACCCGCCCTTGGTTTGCCGGGTGCGCTGAATATCCCTTTTAAATGAATGACAAACCTTTCTGCGTGCACCGGGTTCGAGACTGTCGACCCGGATATTTCTTTTTGACGAGTCATCTTCATATATATCCACGATGGTTTCGAGCATGTTTCGTTTCACCAGTTTGTAAAGCTTTATTTTGCGCTTCAATTCATTATCGGCAAAACTGCTGTCTTCTGCCAACGTATACGTCTCGCTGAGATTCAGGTCGAAACGGGATTTGGACAATAAATCCAGCAAGGAGTCTGTCTGGTTTATTTTCTTCACATAAACAACGATAAGCAGCTTCAGAAAATCCTCTTTTTTATTAAGCAGTTCATTGTCCAGCGAGTTCCGGAAAGTATTGAGCTGCCGGATATCTTCCGCGTTGAAATAAATTTTATCCGCGTCCAGCGCCCGGATCATCAGTAAAAAAAGGTCGGAAGAAAAAGACTTGTCAACCGGTCTGGGTTGAACATGATAGATTTCAGCCATCCGCGTGATGGTAAATGCAATTTCTGCGGCAGGCCGGGTCAGTTGGGCCTCGGATTTAAAAAATAATAGCAGAAACAGGATCCCGATGGGAAGAAACACACTCTTCATACCTTAAGTAAAGAATAAAATGGCAATATATAAAATGAATCGGCGTTCTGATTGAAAGTCAGTACTCTACGTTATTTTTGCGTCTAAATTTCCTTTTTGGCCAGCATTAAAAAATTAGCATCCCAAACCGTCTGGTACGGAGCAAGTTCCATCTTCGCACGCTTTCTGTACTATCTGCTCACCCCCTACCTTACGGGAAAATTCAGCGGTACCGTTGAGTATGGCAAAATGAGCCTGGTCTTTGCCCTTATCCCCTTTCTGTTTACCCTGATCGTATTTGCCTTTGAAACAGCTTATTTCAGGTTCATGCAGCGGCCGGAATATAAGGCGGATGTTTTTGATACTCTTAGTACTTCCCTGCTTCTTTCCACCCTGGCAATAATTGGGGGTACGATATTTTTCAGGGAATCCATTGCAAATTTTATCGGGGTTCCCGGTCATCCGGAATATATTACCCTGTGTGCGATCATCATCGGGTTCGATGCACTCAGTGCGCTTCCTTTTGCCAAACTCAGGCATGAAAACAGACCAAAAAAATTCGCCTTCATCCGCATCACCGGCATACTCCTGAATATTTTCGTCGTTTATTTTTTCCTGACCGTTTGTCCCGGCATATTGAAAAAGAACCCGAACAGCATATTACATTTGGTTTATAGTCCGCGGTATGGGGTCGCCTATGTTTTGATCGCCAATGCGATGGCATCCTTATTTCAGTTTCTGGCCCTGTCCAGGGAATGGGGTAGTGTAAATCTGCATATTAATAAAACACTTTGGAAGGAAGTGATCATTTATGCTCTTCCCCTGACTATTGCCGGGTTTGCGGGTATGATTAATGAAACCTTCGACCGTGTGATGCTACAGCGCTGGTCGCCTTTGAAAGGAGATGCCGCCACTTTTGAAGTAGGCGTTTATAGTGCCTGTTATAAACTCTCGATTCTCATTACCCTGTTTGTTCAGGCATTTCGTATGGGCGCAGAACCCTTTTTCTTCAAACAATCCACCGAGGAAAATGCACCCAAAGTGTACGCACGGGTGATGAAATTTTTTGTGATCACGATCTGCGCAATGTTCCTGTTTGTGGCCCTTTATCTGGATGTCTGGAAAGTGCTTTTTATCCATGACGAAAAAATGTGGGCGGGGCTGAAAGTTGTACCGATTCTTTTACTGGCAAATATGTTCCTGGGAATATATATCAACCTCTCCATC
>Ga0206904_1160_pt1 | contig 16615 bp, 15 predicted proteins | sample Alteio_BWOrgHeat_42_FD_152981 | JGI IMG/M metagenome (GOLD analysis project Ga0206904, IMG submission 152981) | Enriched cells from forest soil in Barre Woods Harvard Forest LTER site, Petersham, Massachusetts, United States -... | ecosystem: Environmental > Terrestrial > Soil > Temperate forest >...
TTTTAAATCCGTACCAATCGAATACTCTGATCCCGCATTTTGATCCCAGCCCAGGCGACTGCCTCCACCCTGGTAACCAAAACCCCGCAGATAATCGCGTTTGTCGCCAAAGAAATTCCGGTAGCGGGGAATATAAATTCCGTTGGCCCTGCGGCCATAATAATATTTATCATCAAACCCCTCAACAATGCCTCCTGCAGAAACGTCCAGGTGATGATCCATCACATTATGACCCAGCTCTCCGCTACTGCTTCCCAGTCCGTCGGGCCAGATATCCGTTGCAGAGTTCATCAATATCCAGGCGCTGTTGAACGTGGAGGCATTCAGGAAAATGATTTTTGCATAGTAGGTGTACGTTTGATTTGTCTGTGCATCCAGCACTTCCACCCCGGTAGCTCTTTTTTTATCCTTATCATATAAAATTTTGGTAACAATGCTCCAGGGGCGAAGGGTAAGATTTCCGGTTTTCATCGCTGCCGGAAGTGTAACCGACTGTGTGCTGAAATAACCGCCGAAGGGACATCCAAACCAGCATTTATCGCGATACATACATTGTCTTCCGTCCATGGGTACCGTGGCATGACCGCAACGGCCGATGATCATTTTTCTCGATGATTTATAATGATCTTTGAAACGGGCTGAAAGATCTTTCTCCACGCAATTCATTTCCATCGCGGGAAGAAAATGACTGTCGGGCAATTCCGGTAAATTCTCTGCGGAACCACTCACGCCTGCAATTTTCTCGACATAGGTGTACCAGGGTTCAATGTCCTTGTATCTTACCGGCCAGTCGACTGCGATGCCATCCCTTGCATTTTCTTCAAAATACAAATCACTCAGGCGGTATGTTTGTCTGCCCCACAGTAAGGAACGTCCTCCCACATGATAACCCCGGAACCAGTCGAACCGTTTTATTTCTGTGTAGGGGGAATCCTGATCGTTCGCCCACCAGGAAAGATTTCTTTCATTCAGCGGGTAATCCCTTTTCAGTACGGGATAATTTTTTATCATCTCCTGGGTACGACGACCCCGGTGCGGATAATTCCAGTCTTCCTTATTTGCTTCGGTGTAATCTTTGATGTGGACGATGTCCATGCCGCGTTCCAGCATGATGGTTTTCAAACCTTTTTCAGTTAACTCTTTAGCGGCCCATCCACCACTGATGCCCGATCCCACCACAATCGCGTCGTAAATATTATTTGCCATAGTATCTCCTCATTTTTTCCCGGGATCAAGTTAGTGAAAAAAATAGCTGCGCGGCGGGTTACGGCCAGTTCAAAATTAAAACATTCAGTTAATATGTTAACCTGGTGTATCCCGGATTCCTTTCGGGTCAGAGATGTGTGCTTAGAATTGACCTCAGATAGGAATATTACATGCAAGCATAACGGTTTATATGATCACCAGCTCAATTTTTCTTCAAAAAACAATTGCAGGAATATTAGATGGATTGATGTTAATCAATAGCTGCAGAAATTATAATGACAAAAATCTAATAAGCTTATACCGGCAAAGAATAGGTAGTAGTAAATATGTACTCTATGATTACCAAATCAACTTATTGTTGATGTGGTAACTTACGTTTTTTACCCAAACAAACCATTTAGTTCAAAACTGCTAAGTGATTACGGCATTTTTAAACAAATCAAATAGGAAATTCGGGATACTGCAAAACTCTAAGTGTTTACCCTTATTCCAATAGCAGACAAAAAATACTAGTTTTAGCAAAAAATACAAAAGAATCCATGTTTCAATCTGTCGGAGGGCTCATAAATGATATCGTAGTATTTGGAATTTTCGTTTACCTGATACTGTTGTTGACGGGAAAAGTAAAAATGCGTGGAGACAGACAAGAAAAGTTGGATGACCTGATTCTTCGAAAGGGAACGATCCTTAAGATCCTGGCTTACGGAGGTGCGCTGATTTTCGCGTCTCTCATCATAATAGGGATTTTCTCCTTTAAGCCGATAGACAGGCGCAGGAACACAGCAACGTTGACAAACCATCCCTGGACAAAGGAAGAGAAGGCAGAGATGTCCAATGCTTGTATTCTTAATGCTAAAGTCAGCTATCAAAGAGATTCTATTAAGACCCGGGCCCTATGTGAATGCGTTACAGAGAGTTTTACCTCAAAATACACTTTCGAACAAGCTTTGGAACTGAACAAGCAACCTAGTCAGGAACAATTGAATGTGATGATTCCATTTATTAAAGCTTGTCAGGCTGATATACACAGCTCAAAATAAAGACTAAGCGACAGCTTGCCCGAACCCTTTTAGAAAATACTACTAAAATATCTTTTAAGAACTGTCCGGTTATAGAGGGCCGGTACAGTTTGGGGCGGACTAACTTATCCAATTCGTATTTATAATTAATGAAGATTCTTATTTAGGTGGTGCCTCTTGTGCAATTTCCCGGAATGATAACCATCCGGTCGGACTGGTTTTATCCTGAATATAAATGACCATGGAACGGCCCCTGCCGATCGAAGATTTTCCTCCATTTTTCGGTGTCGTCTTAATTGAAAAAATCACGGTTTGTATGGCAATATTTCCCACAAACACTGTATTCTCAACAGTGTTCTCAATGAATTCAACCTTTGAACCTTGAAACCAGTCTCTCGCCTGCTTTTCCACCTCGTCTCTGCCGACGACCACATTATTGCCACCAAAATATTTAATCACATTAGGACTATGCAGTTGTCCGACCAAAACCGCGTCGCCATTTTCAAAAGCTTTCCGGATCGCGGCGGTAGCTTTATCCAGGGATTGTCTCAATGCTACCGTATCCGTCATTTCCTGTGAAAAGGCGTTTGCTGAAAGGAACAGGATGGCAGCGAGCTGAAATATTTTTTTCATTGCTTAACACGTATCATGGTACCTAAGTTACCAAATAACAGTAAGTGGCGAGCCTGTGGTACACTACGGGGTAGCCGGTGTTGCGAACATATTAGGAATCAAGGAAATACCTATGCAACCAGACTGTGGCCAATATATTTTATAAGTATTGTTTACCTTGAATTACAGAAATACGACTAATTATAGAACCATGCAGCAATCTGCAAAATAATATCTCACCCTGGGAAGCTAGTCACATCCTCACCCGGATATTTCGAAATTATTCTGTAACAAAGACAGTAAAAATAAGCTTTGAAAATCGATCTCCATTTCCGAAAAGAAGGAAAGACGGTCAATGAATTTATTATCTATTATTTCACCTCTAAAAACTTCAATCATGAAAACGGCAAAAACTCAGGCAGAATTTGACAAAATTAAAAAGTCAATATCCGGAAAGGAAAAAAAACTGGGTATCAATAAATTTTATGAGGCATTGCCCTTCGATCCTAAACGTGGATTTGCGAAAGCCCAGGATATATATGAAAAAAATCTGCAGTTAACTGGCACCAGTAGATTTGCATGTCTCAAATTTGGGCAATGGGGACCGCCGATCTATGTTGAAAAAGGATACAAACGCCAGGTTGAAAATTTTGTTAAAGGTTTTCTCACCTATTACGAATTCTGGGATGGAGTAACCGGAGAGGAACATACGGTTTTCTTTGAGTGGACTAAATTTAAAAGTGGATTTAAGTTGTTCATTCATTTAAAGCCCTGGTATAATAATCCGTATCCCAGATCAAAAGAGAATACTATGCAACCCCCTCAATCTGCTGCCATCGCCCTATCTCCGGTTGTTTCACTAAAAAGTCCCATACCGGCTCCGCCCAAGGCCGGGGTTGATCCCCCTCCTCCGCCACCATGTCCGCCTCCATCCAAGTCCTAGAAACGTGATGGTTAACGATCGATTAAACAGGGAATAGCAATGAAAGAAAGGGATAAGCAACATGTGAAAACCGTTCTTCCAAGGATCGTAGTGAAGTTTCAGGACGATGTTAAAATGGCATCTCCCGGGACGAATAAAAATGTTGATTTTTCTGCTTTAAAAGACTCTGTCTCATGGAAGAATTTTTTTGCATTGTATCCACAAATACAAGCGGGGAAATTATTTACTTCCCTGACCTCTGAAAATATTACACGGCTCGTTCAGAAAGCCAGGATTTCAGACGCCTTGTACCAGCCTCCCAATTGGGATAATTATTTTGTCTTTTATTGCCCGCGGGAAGTTTATCCCGATGACTTAGTGAACGGGTTGCAGGTACTGGAAGGGGTTGAACTGGCTTATTTACAAAGTGGAGCTGGCGGTCCCGCAAAAGAGAATGCTGCACAGGAAATGGTGAGCTCTCAGGGGTATTTAAATCCTGCTCCGGAAGGGATCAACGCCAGATATGCCTGGCGCATACCCGGTGGTAAGGGCGAAGGGGATGTCAGATTTATTGATATAGAACAGGGATGGATTCTGAATCATGAGGCTTATGATGTGGATCGTTTTCCCTTGACCGGCAGTAATAAAAAAGAATATCGGGACCATGGTGCAGCGGTTTTAGGCGTGATTATGATGAAGGATTATGAAAAAAACCGAATCGGCATTGCGCCCGGGGTAAAAGGGCATGTCATATCCTTGTGGAGACCGGACGGTTCGCTGAATGATGCAGACGCGATATTATCAGCTGTTCATTACCTGAATTTTGGGGACATCATTTTGATGGAAGCCCAGGCATATCATACAACCAGCAGCATTAAAATATGGCCTGTTGAAATTCAGGAAGCTACTTTCCAGTCAATTCGCCTGGCGACTGCGTTGGGAATTACTGTAATTGAAGCCGCGGGGAATGGCGATCTCTTTAACAGAATGGGCAATGACCTCGACCAGTTTTCACTAAATCAGAAAAAAATCCTGGATCCGGCGAGCCCTGATTTCAAAGACTCGGGAGCTATTTTGGTTTCGGCTGCTTCCCGGGCGGTGCCACACCGCAGGATCCCGTATTCGAATTATGGAAACCGGATCAATTGTTATGCATGGGGTGCAGGGGTTGACACAGCAGGCGCCTATCCGGAGTTATCAGGGTCTGCCGTTGACAGATATACCGGAAATTTTAATGGTACTTCCAGTGCATCCGCGATTATTGCCGGCGCTGTCATTGCCGTGCAGAGTATTTCAGAAGCAAAATGGAATACCCGGCTGGGCCCAAAACAAATAAGGGATATTGCAGGCAATGCTGAATATGGCACACCCTCCGCAAATGGACGAATGATCGACAAGATTGGTGTAATGCCGGATTTAAGAAAAATAATCCGCAACGGTTTGGGTGTTCGCCTCTCTAAATAAAACCTGTTAAAAACGCTCAATATTGAGATACTGTTATTTTTAATTATGACATCGTGATCAAAAAAGCAATTACACTGGTAAATATTGCCATTTTAATCATGAAGGCATGCCATGGCCAGAACTTCAATCCGGATAGCATTAAGAACCACATTATTCAGATTTCAAACTCCACAAAACTTTCTAATCCGGAAAAACTTGCCCTATTGCTGAACTATAGGGACCAAATTAAAAACACCCCTTACAGCCATGATTCTACGGGAACATTCCTGCTCAGGTTCATCGGGTTTGCGTATTCCGAACAGGATGATTACCTGAACGCAGTCAAATATTTCCGGGAAGCCATTCATATCATTACGCTTAATCCGGATAAACCTTCCGTGAAGCAAAAAGACCTTATCGCGACCTATTTCTGGCTCTCTACATTTTATGATGCCCTGAACAATTACCCTGAAAAAAGAAAAACGATTGACAGTTGTATATATTACGCTGATTTCCTGAAGTCTGTTTCAGATATTTATCTTGCACGTGCCCTGAGTGACCGGGTTCAATATTTCTTTGATATCGGAGAATATAAACTCTGCATTGACGATGCCATCCGGTGCGAAAATCTCGCAGGTGAATATGCTAAAACCATAACAGATCCACTTTATAAGGAAAGAACGCTGGATATTGCAAAAATTAGTTTTGGCTGGCATATCAATGCGCTGCTTGAGCTGGATAAATTTACCGAAGCTCAGAATCTTCTTACCAATAAACTGGAGGAATACAAAAGAGACCGCGCTACAGCATATATCGGACTTACGTATTCCCAACTGGCCAGAGTTGAAGAGGAAAAAGGAAATTACGAACAGGACCTTTTCTTTTTTAAAAAGGCTTTTGAAACCTACCGGAGCGTTGGTTACCAATTCAATTGTAAACAGATTTTAAATAATATCGGGGAAATATATTTCAGCCATTTACATGATGGTGACAGGGCCCTGGCTTATTTACAGGACGCACTTAGCTATATGAACAACGACAAGGCCTTAAATCAGGCCGATTCTGTCGAAACCTTAAATATATACGGAAGAATGGCCAATGTATATGTTCAAAAGGGGATGTACGATTCTGCTTTTTTTTATTTTCAACAGGCTCTCAACCAGGTTAAAACCGGAATTAGTGAAACGGATATCTTAAACAGTCCGCTTGATAAATTTATTAACCTGAAAAAAATTAACTACCTCACGGGTCTCATTATCGATAAAGGGGATGCTTTCCGAAAAAATTATGAGGCTACCGGGCAATTAAAATCGCTTACTGAAGCGTTGAAAATTTATACTGTTGCTGACAAATTACTGGCCAGGGTTAATATTATTCAATTTGATCTGGAGACCAAACTTTTTTGGAGAAAAGAAACCCGGCGGCTTTATGAAAATGCCATTCAGGCCTGTTATCTGCACAAAGATGCTGACAAGGCATTTTATTTTTTTGAAAGAAGTCGCGCAGTGCTGCTTAACATACAACTTGCTCAGCAGAACTGGCTTGGCAATGAAGATATTTCAAGGTTAGTGGAAATAAAGAAAAAAATTTCCCGGCTGGATCTCGAACGTAGAAGTATTGTTGAAAATAGTAAAGAGGATGGCGTTATCCGGGATAGTTTGTTAGTCAGGAACCAGGAATTGTATCGTTTGGAGCAATTGATTAAAGTGAATAACCCCTTATACTATCAAAATGTTGACACGACTATAATAACTCCTGCGGAAGTTCGGAAGAACCTGTTAAAAGATCACGAGGCGCTTTTGGAAATATTCTCGGGCGACAGCGGAATTTATTCAATACTGATCACCACCGGGCAAATATTTATCAATAAAATCAATAAAACTGATTTTGATCAGGCCGCCAAAATGTATATTTCTTATATCTCAAATCCTCAATTTCTGAACTCCGATTTTAATGGATTTAAAACAGTATCCCATCACTTGTATGAGCTCATCTTTCAAAATAATCCAGCGCCTCGGGGGAGAATAATTATTTCACCTGAGGGCCGTTATTTTCCATTTGAGTCATTGGTGACGGAAAATAGTTCAAGGAATCCTGTTTACTTTCTTTCGGATCACGCCGTGAGCTATACATATTCTGCCCGTTACCTGGTAAACGATTTTAATTCAGATAAGAAAACGGAATCAGACAATTTTCTCGGGGTGGCCCCGGTACGTTATGCACCCGGATTTCAATTGGCCATATTGTCTGGCAGTGAAGTTTCTCTTGAAAACATAGCGCCCCATTTTACCAGCTTCGATAATTTAGTCGGAAAAAGCGCTTCCAGAAATAACTTTCTTCAATATTTTCCGACTTATTCTGTCGTTCAGTTATATACGCATGCTTCAGACAACAGCGAGAACAAAGAACCGGTCATTTATTTTGCTGATTCTGCCTTGTATTTGTCCGAACTCATTCCCGGAAAAAAACCGATAACCCGTTTGATCGTTTTGTCGGCTTGCGAAACAGGGAATGGAAATCTCTATCAGGGGGAAGGAGTTTTTAGTTTTAACCGTGGATTCGCGGCGCTTGGCATATCCTCCTGCATTTCGAATTTATGGCCGGCGGAAAATATCTCTACATATAAAGTCACCGAGCTATTTTATAAATATCTTGCTGACGGGTCACCGATGGACCTGGCCCTGCAAAGAGCGAAGCTGGAATACTTAAAGAAAAATGCAGGCGAGAAAAGTTTGCCATACTATTGGGCGTCGGAAGTGATTGTCGGGAAAACGGATGCCATATTCCACCCTAATCCCTATCCCCGGATAATAATTCTTTTTTTCATCATGATTTCCGCTATCGTATTTTGGAAGTGGAGAGCTAAATAGCTCAGATGCAATATCGCGGATCACCTTCAAGGATTTCCTGTTCAAGCTTAGGTGCCTCACCTGGCTTCCATAAATGTGTGCGATGCACCACACGATAGGTCAAAGGCCCGCCATCCGGACGGTCATTGCGTTCAAGCGGCCGTGGTATACAAACAAATTCAGTTGAAAGCTGATTGGAAGTGACTGTCACCAGGCCGTAGCCGTGTCCACCAAAGTCGACCAGTGACAAATGCGGTGCCACATCCGGATTGCGCACGGCACGGGCCTGTTCCATATCTCCGGTCTCTTGTAACTTTAGCGTCGACAGCACACCATGCAAAGCGGTAACGTTCATCGAAGGGATCACTTTGCCATCGGGCTGATCGATCAGGCTCAGCACACGTTTCGGATTATCTTTCTTCATGGTTACTTCCAATACTTCGAACAGCGTCTGCTGCGAGATGGATCCGACAATGAATTCTACGCCCAAAGGTTCGTATTTTTTGGGGGGCAGCGCTTTGGAGGCCAAGCCGGCATGAAACGCATGACGGTCGCCTCCAACAACACAAAAACCGGTGATTTTCTGATCGCGGATGAAATCAAATATGATGTCTTTATCACGAAGGAAGCGGTTGTCAATTACCGCATACCCGACATCTTTAGGCCACTTGCTACCCAATTCGCCGGGTAAATTTTGATAGTCGCTGCGGACTTCCATGGTGCCAAAACCATGTCCCCATATTTTCCATCGCGCATTAGAAGCGCCGAGCTGTTCCAGGAACCAGCGTCTCTGCTCGCTGCCAAGATAAGTCTGGGCATGAACATTTTTGGTCGGATTCGGAATGTCCTTACCGTTGAAACGAATGGTATCCGGTGGATTGTCATTATTATAATGACGACCATAATTCATAATTTCAAATGGAATTTGCGGGTCGACCCGTGGATACTCCGGAACAGCAAAGTCATCCGTCGACATATCAGGAGAACGAAATGACCAGTTATCGGTTAGCAGTAAATCGACATTTTTGCCCCAGCGCAGCACGCGCTGGATTTTCAGGCTGTGGATCGCGAGCAGATTATTGGGCTCTTCTGAAAGTCCTTCTTCGTTGAACTTCTCCATGGGTGTATCCACCACTACCGGAGCCTTGAAATGTTCAAGTGAAGGGTTGCCGGGTTGCTGGACCATGGCAGGGATGAACTCCCACCAGGCCTGGTTGGCGAAGACTTTCTGGTTTTGAGCAGGAGCGTTATAGCCACCTCCTGCCACGTACTGACTCTGGTATCCTGCCCAGGCAAATTCATGATTATCCCAAATGCCGACAAATGGCCAACGGGCCCGGGCATCCTGCAAATCGGGATCCTCCAGATATGCACGATAGAGTGTACGATAATCCTCCAGTGTAACGGGCAAATGAAAATTACTAACCTTCCGGCCTTGCGGGAACTTATACAGATTTCTGATGCGACGACCCCGGTTTCCGTTTGGATTATCTTCTGCATACCAGGTGACTTCGTAAATAAAATCGCCGAGGTGCAACACAAAATTAAGTTGCTGATCCCTGGAACGGGCCTCATCTTCAAAGATCATTCTCCGGTAAGCAGTCAGGGCACCTTCGTTGGGGCATTGGCAACTCACAAAGGTGAAGCGAACGGGTGCATCCGAATCGTTGCGGGGTGCAGTGATTGTACGACCGATCCTGCTGGCGAAACCATGTTCATCAATGAAACGGTACCAGTACTCCCGGTTGGGTTCGAGCTCTGTGGTCAAAAAACGGCATGTCCAGTCTGAATCAGCACTGATATTTGCGGTACCGCCTGCCAGGATTTTTTTGAAATCAGGGGTCGTTGAAATTTCAACAACCAACGTTTTAGCTACGCTGTCCTGTTCAGGCGGACGCCTCGTCCATAAGATAACACTGTTGGATGTCGGGTCACCTGATGCAACACCCTGTGGAAAAAGGTCACGGCGCTCAACGGCCAGTGTGGGAAGTTTGTTTGCCCAACCTTTTTTTGTCGCTATGGCGAAGCCAATGAAGAAGGAGGATTGCAGGAACTTACGGCGGGGTATCTTCATAAAAATTCGTTGATCATTAAGATAGACCTTATTTATTTTGGAAATGCAGACACCGTGTGCCGCTCATGTAAAAAAGGGGCAATTTTTCTCAGATCCTTTCTGGGTAATAGGCGACATTTGGAATATGGATGCTGATTCAACAATTACTCCTTCAGAAGAAACGCAACCGCCAGAAAATATGGAAGTACATCACCACCCGGACGTTCATCACAAACGCAGGCATTTCAGGGAATATCTATTGGAGTTTTTTATGATTTTCCTGGCTGTAACGATGGGTTTTTTTGCAGAGAGCATTCGGGAACATTCTGTTGAACTAAGAAATACCAGGCAATACCTGGAAACATTTAAACAGGAGCTGATCAATAATAAAAGAGCATTTGTTGACGCTGACAGCAGATATAAATCAATCATACCCTCACTGGATACGGTTATCAGGGTTTTTTATGAGAAAAGAGAAAATCAGGACCTGCATCTCATGGGCCGTTTATTGAGACATGTAAAGCTGGTTTTGAGTACATCGATCGACAAAGCCGCTTACCAGCAGATGGTGAATTCAGGCGGACTTAAAAATCTCGATAACGTGGCACTCCGGGATTCCATATCCACCTACGTCGGACAAATTGAAACATTCGAGACGTACAATTCACTTGTCTATAATCGAATCGGTAATGCATTACCGGAGATTATGAAAATAGAAGATCTTCATGATTTTAAATATAGCGCTTCGGACCCGGATCATATTCCTGAAATTATGCCTTATCCGAAGCTGACGGAAGGAGAAAGAAGACTGATGATTTATTATTATGCCAACCACAAAGGTCAGCTTTCATCCGATGTTGTAATGATCGAAAAAATGATTCAGTCAAATGATCACCTGTTGAAAATGATCAATGACATATTGGACAATTAGAGAGGAAATAACCAAAGTATAAGGGACTTGTACAGGCCACGTCAGACGACATACAATTTATGATATTATATGCAGCCGTCGTCACGGTTGGCTCTTTCCCGACTGTGGCCTTTCTTAATCCACATTCACGGAAGTTTTTTAGTCAAGAGGTACCGGGCTTATATTACAAATCAGGCGCTATGCTTCATAAAAATGTCGGCGGGTAACACTTTAATAGCGCTGGTCAATAATTTTTGTACCCAAATATTGACTATCCGAACTTCCGCGCCAGAAATCTGAAATCAACCCCAGGTAAATATGGATCGGGAATCCACTGAAAGGTTCAGCATTCAGTATAAAAGAACCGTTTTTGCGATAAACGGAACCCAAATGTGTTAACCAAAGGTTCAAATGTTCGCTGGATGTCGATTCTTTTTTGTATTAATAACAATCCTCAATCTTCTCCTGCAAACTAATCTTCAGCGAATCCAGGTATTTGGTGTATCCCTCTTTGCGGGTGAGGATCTGTTGGAAGGTACGGGAAGTATTACCCAGGTCCACATTGGCCATTTTTCCGAGTGCGCTCAGGATCTTATGAACGGGGGCATTACCGTTATTGAATGAGCCATGGGCCATCATGGCGTATCCCAGTTCATTCAGATAAACTTTGGGCGCGGTGAACACCAGTCCGCTATCGCCGGGTTGAAAAATTCCCTGAATACAATTGTCACGAAGTTTTTCCAGCCTTTCCATGGTTTTACAGATCAGGGCCGGATGTTCCGCGGGCATCCAGGTTTCGAGTAAGAGGTTTTGATGGAAGCATTTCAGTTCAAACAGAAGTTCGCGAATCGTTTCAAATGCATTCGCCATTTGGAGATTGGATTCATTGGACTTTTCAGGGTTGGTGAGCATACGATGGATGTTTGATGTTTATGTAAAATTTGTATTTCTCTTTGTTTCATAAAGGGACCAAACTAAACTAGGCGTTTCCTTTTGATAAAAATGCGAGCCTGGCCCACTATTTATTTTTCAACAATTCAGGGAAATACAGGCCAGATAAGGGATACGGGTTTATTTAGAAAATGTGGGGAAAAGCGGGTTTCCCGTTTGTACGCCTTTTATTCCTCCTGATGTGACCGTCATTTTACTTTCATATATTTTTTGTTTGTACTTTTTCAAAACTTTTTGTTGCAGCAAGAACCCCCTGATCCGGATCCTGTCCTTACCCGTCTGAGAACCCGCAAGTATCGTGATGGCTTCCATTTTTTATACAACCGTTATCAGCTTATGCAACCCTTAACAAAAAATGAAATCCTGCGTGGATTCAACCGTGGCGAAGAAAGAGCCCGCAGTGCGGTTTATGACCGCTACCACGATGTTCTCTTAATTATGACCCGGAAAATGACGGGCGATTCTTCCAGTGCGGAGGACCTGGTCAACGATACATTCGAAGTACTATATGAAGGCAACCGACGTTTTGACGAGCTCAGCGAACTGCGTGACTTCCTGTTTCGGACTGGTTCAAATATCTGTATCAATCATCTGAAAAAGCAGGAACTGACTCAAAAAAAATATGCGGAATTCGGGGAACGTCGTCCCTATACAGAGGAAGATTTTTATGCTGATATCTCTTACAGCGAAACGAGGGCGCTTATCTTCAAATGCATCCAGGCGCTCCCTGCCAAACTAAGACTTGTTTTCGAGATGCGGTATTTCGACCAACTGTCTAATGATGACGTGGCTGAAGAACTGAATATCGCTGTAAAAACCGCTTACAACCGGTATTCTGACGCGAGGCGACAGCTGAAGTGGGATCTGGAACAAATCAAACGTTTTACTCTTTATCTTTTAAATCTTTTTATATGAATAACGCCGAACGAATTGGTAACCTGATGTTCCGTTATATGCGAAAGGAATTAAGCAGAAAGGAAATGGCCGAGCTTGATACCTGGCGAAAGCATTCACCGAAAAACGAGGCAGCTTTTCAGGACACGTTAGATCCCGAAAAAATGTGGGAAGATCTGAAAGCACTCGACGAAAGCCGGGACAAAAGGCAAAAAATAATGTTAGAGAAAGCCCTGACCAGTCCTCTTAAAAGAAAATCTTCCCCCCGGTCCCGTATTCGCTGTATCGGGTTCGGTATTTTAAAGATTGCGGCCACCATTCTGGTCGTGTTTGTCACCTTCATCGGCGTTTCAATCTACCGGTTCAAAAATGCGCATAGCCATCCGTCACCTGATTCGGAAGACCATCTGGCTGCCATGATCGATTTTTCCGATCTGATAGACAATACAAGCTTCAACCGCGGAATACTCGCCGGCTTCGCCCGGATTGATGTCCGGGAAGAAGCAAACGGGTGGTTTATCGCCCGTGTTCCTGATACAAGTAGACAGGCAAAAAATGTGTATTTCAGACTCTTCACTACGGAAGGAAACCGCCTGCTCCTGAATTTTTCCGACAGTACGCAGATATGGCTTAATTCCAATGCAACAATTAAATATCCGGCCTGGCAGCTCTCGGATTCGATCCGTATTTACCTAAGCGGGGAAGCCTATGTGCATATTCCCCAAGGAACGAAACACGTATATGAAGTGAAAATATCGCCACCCGTCGACAGCACAGAGCCCTCTGCATTCCGCGAGGCTATAGCAGATAAGACCAGTCGCAGTATTTATCTGTTTTCCACCGGCGGGGATTTTTATCTGAAAGCCTATTTCAACAATACCGCTACTATGGCCACTTTGATCAGCGGTTCACTTCGCATCGATTCCGTGGCAGGAAAATCTGTAACACCGGTTAACCTCGAACCCGGGCAGCAGGCAAAGCTGGATTCGGGAAAACTGGAGGTTCTTAAGCCTGAACGGATAAACGATCTCTTTTTATGGAAAAGACGTTAGGCAAGTGTGGTAGTATGGTAGTGTGGTAGTGTGGGGGGAATTAAATGAGAAAGCCCCGCTTGCGCGGGGACTTTCTGTTAAACATCTCTGCGAGATGTCATTTTGTGTCTGTCGGAACAGTGATCTGACTCACAGCACCCAGCACGCTTCCTCCAACAGCGAGGTAGCCGGCAATCGTTGTGACGATGGCGGGCAGGGTAACGGGTGTGGCGACGATCGCAGCACTTACAGTGGCGAGTACCAACCCGATGTTCCTCAGCTTTTGAAAGAATGTAGGCGTAGGTGAGAGCAGTCTTTCAACAATGGACATTATGCATCCTGTTTAATAGTTAAAAAAAAAGATCAGTTAAAAAATGAAACCGAAGCAATGAAGCCCTCCCTTCATGCAGTGCATCATTAGCCGGATGAATGAGATTGTAATCGCGATCATTCCTATTCATCCCTGCAAATGCCGGAGAATTTTCGGGCTTCCTCTTTTTCCCAGTTCATACCATCCCCCGGATATACACGAAACCCGTGTGTGGTTGTTCTTCCAGGAACATTTGATACCTACGATATCAGCCTGCCCTGTAACAGAATCTTTCCATTGGTTCCGATCGGATAATATGTTCTCAGAAGCTCAGGTTCCATTTTGTTTACGATTCAGGAGTACGTTTTTACAGGGTTACACTCAATGTGCCGGTATTAGCCGGTAAATCGGATGCAACAGCTGTAATCTTTGACCCGGCCAATGCTGCATTGGCCACCGTCGCGGTGTACTGCCAGTTTTCATTTTCCAGCATCACAGCATTCCCGGTTTCAATTAAAGCTCCGGCGGCGTTATCGATCGTTACGACCACGCCCGTCACTTTGAAATTATCCGTTGCGTCGATCTCAATCGTATCGCCCACCGCACCGTGATATTTGGTACTGTCGATCCGATTTACAACCGGTGATTGCGCGGCATCTCCGAGTGCCAAATTGAAAGCACTCACCCCTCTTGGCGCCGCAGCTGCATAGGCTGCTTTGATAGCCGGATCCTTCATCGCATTCAATGCATAATCTACCGATGTCTTAAACCGGCTCTGTATCGCCAGCCCTTTAGCTGTTGGCGGCTTGCTGTTGGCACCCCGCTGTTTTGCCAAAACCGTTCTTCCGGCTCTTTGCCGGAAAGACCAAAGGTTTCCGACATTTCCGGATGCGCCGGTAGTTACATAATTGTCTTTTACAAATCCCATATACTTTTTTAATGTTGAATAATGCACGATTTGAATTCTTCTCCCAGTTAAGATTCGTCTGTATATCGTCTTTATATCGTCTATACATCGTCCGGATCCTATCAGTTAACTCAGGTCGTGTTTGTTTTTTTACTTTCTCTTCAGGCGCCGGGCCCGCTGCACTTCTTATCTAGAATCGTCATGCAGCATGACGCCTTGACTATTAAACATGCGATTGTATATATTATTTTGTCATTGCGTCATGATGCTTCATGCTGCTTCATGATGCTTCACTATGTTTCCGTTTGCGTTATTCTGCTTTATGTTGCTTCGTACTGCTTCATCCTGCGTTCGTTCGAAAAATATTTTACCACCTACGCCAAGGCTTCGGTGGTCGAAGAAATAAATCTTTCGGAGGCTCCGAAACCGGTCTGAAAGATGAATACATATTTGTCCTGTAAAGCGAAACGGTAGTAAAAAATGAATCCAATGTCCCTATGATGCAGTTCCTTTTGACATAAGGGGATGAAGACCACCCCGGTCAATATTTGGCCGGGGTTTTAAAAAAGTCCACATATGAAAAATGAAAAACCGGAAGACATCTGGATCGACAAGCAGGAAATTTTGCTTCGGCTGCATATCAGTAACCGGACCTTGCAAATCTGGAGAAGTAAGGGAATTCTTCCTTTCGCGCGCATTGGGAAGAAAATTTTTTACAGAGAATCCGACCTGCGAAATCTACTAAATGCCCATATAAGAAATGATACAAATTCCGGATTATCAAGAGTGAAGTTTGAGGACTCTTCATGATAGTAACACAAAATTGAAAACTAAAAAACTCATCCTATTCAATACCAAAATTCACATTATGAAAATGAAAGACAATCAACTTCCTTTTTTAGTCAGTGGCAAATTCGGTAATCTCGTCGGACGTGTCATCAATGGGAAACAGTTCTTCTCCAAAAAGGCAAGACCCAGAAAAGTAAAACCGACGATCGCTGAACTGGGCGCCCGCAGGAAATTTTCCATCGCCATCCAATTTTTAAGACCCATTATTCCTGTACTTAGAAAATACGATGAGCCGACCCGGAGAAAAGGATTTAACAAAGCCACTTCGCTTGTGATTCGTCATGCTATAGTTGGTCAACATCCGGATCAGCGAATCGACTATAGCCGTGTGGTTCTCGGGGAGGGAAATTTGGCCAATCCCAAAACATATCAGGTGGAATCGCCGGCAAAAGGCCTGCTGGAAATTGGCTGGTCGCTGGAATTAATAAAACGCGGCGTGACCAAATCCGACCGGATTTTCGTGGTTGTGTATTGCGAGACTATGCATGCATTCCGGTACCAGCCATATGGCGCCGAACGGCGGGAACGCCACTTACAGATGGATGTTTCCAATTTTAGGGGCCAGCGAACCGAAGTTTATTTCGGGTTTGCATCCTTCGACGGATCCCTTGTTTCCACTTCCATTTATGCGGGTTCGGTCAACATACTATAATATACCC
>Ga0206904_1161_pt1 | contig 16498 bp, 18 predicted proteins | sample Alteio_BWOrgHeat_42_FD_152981 | JGI IMG/M metagenome (GOLD analysis project Ga0206904, IMG submission 152981) | Enriched cells from forest soil in Barre Woods Harvard Forest LTER site, Petersham, Massachusetts, United States -... | ecosystem: Environmental > Terrestrial > Soil > Temperate forest >...
GTATTAAATGATTAAAAACAAGTGCCTCACTATAATTTTATTGTTATTTAGCAGTAATGTTTTGCTGGCACAGGTACCTGCATGGGGCGGTGGCGCCGACCAAAGCGACCTTAGCTTTGGCTTCACTTTCTCGTACGTTAACAACTATTATAAAATTGGCAAGACACCCAGCTGGCGCGATCCATACTTTGACCAGGTTACCGGCAAATATATAACCAGCGCATTAAAAAGCATCAGTTCGGCAAATTCACCGGGCTTTGCAATTGGCTTTATTACCCGTTACAGTCTTACCGACCATCTGGAAGCCCGCGCCACACCCGCACTTATATTTGCCGACAGGAGCCTGAGTTATGCCTATGAGGTATCATCGCAGGATGTTATCAAGCAGATACAAACAACTACCGTTGATTTTCCATTAGAGTTTAAGCTGAAATCGGACAGGTTGCAGAATTTTAGGGCTTACGTACTGGGAGGTGTAAAATACTCTGTAGCCATAGGCTCGAAAAAGAACAACGACGTTAACATGGATCCGCTGGATAAAATGGTGAAAAATGTTGGTGGCTTTGGATCGTACGAGGCTGGATTGGGCTGTGATATTTACTTTGAATTTTTTAAACTCTCACCCGAAATAAAAATATCTAACTCTATGGGGAACTTACTGGTTCCCGAGAATCATCCTTACTCAAGCCCGCTTAGTAAATTAGGGTTGCATACTATTATGCTTAGTTTGTATTTTGAGTAGAGGCACTCCAGAATTGTATGACGTATAGTCGACTCACCCCGACTACGCTGCGCTGGTCGACCCTTTCTACCGCAAGCTGTAAAGATGGTTAGCTGCAGTTTTTCACCCTTTGCTTGAGGAAGTGAGGGTAGGTAGGGCAAGGCAATAACCTGATGAGTAAACTCTGTGCACGATATTAACACCACTAAACCCTCACCAATGTGCAATATGTATAGTTTATTCCTAATTGATTGCCAATAAATGACAACTTATTGCAGGTAAAAACATAATTTCGCTGCAATAGTTACCTATATATGGCTAAAATTGCATTAATAACAGGCGCAACCTCAGGGATAGGTGAGGCTTGCGCCCATCTGTTCGCACGCGAAAAATATAATCTTATTCTGACAGGCAGAAGGCTCGACAGGCTTGAAAATCTTGCTAAAAAGCTCAATACCAAATATAATGTTGAAGTTGCCGTCTCGCAGTTTGATGTGAGGAACCGGGATGAAGTGTCGGATAATTTAGAGGCATTGCCTGCTAAATGGAAAAAGGTAAATGTGCTGATTAATAACGCCGGCTTAAGCCAGGGGCTTGATCCGATTCAAAAGGGCAACCTTGATGATTGGGATACTATGATTGATACCAATGTTAAGGGTTTGCTGTATGTAAGCAAAATAGTAGCCAACTGGATGATTGATGCCAAACACGGGCATATTATAAACATAGGCTCAATTGCAGGTAAAGAAGTTTATCCTAATGGTAATGTATATTGCGCCAGCAAACATGCGGTTGATGCATTAAACAAAGGGATGCGGGTTGATTTACTGCCGCATGGCATTAAAGTTACAGCTATACATCCGGGCGCTGTGGAAACAGAATTTTCGGAAGTGCGGTTTAAGGGGGATAAAGAACGGGCAAAAAAGGTTTATGACGGTTTTGAACCTTTGGTAGCTGATGATATTGCCGAAACAATATGGTTTGTGGTATCGCGCCCGGCACATGTTAATATAAACGATATGGTAGTGATGCCAACTGCGCAAGCGAATGCGACCACTATATTTAGAGATTAAAGACTGGAGATTAGGAAAAAGATAAACTGTACGTAATAAATCCGAAATCGAACATCCAATATCCGAAATAAAAAATTCACTAAATCACTCATTCAGCAATTCATAAATAAAAATGTCACTAATAAATCAAATAGATCAGGATATAAAGCAGGCTATGCTGGCTAAGCAAGCCGACCGCTTAAGGGGCTTGCGGGCAATAAAATCTGCATTGCTTTTGGCACGTACTGAAAAAGGTGCAGCCGAAGAACTAACACCAGAAGCCGAAATTAAGGTGCTGCAAAAATTAGTAAAGCAGCGTAAAGAATCGGCAGAGATCTATAAAACACAGAACCGGGAAGACCTGTACCAGATAGAAATGGACGAAATGAAAGTAATTGAGCCATATTTACCTACACAGATGACCCGCTTTGAAATTGAAGGGTATTTACAAGAGGTAATAAGCCGGGTAGGTGCAACATCTGTAAGCGATATGGGTAAAGTAATGGGCATTGCCAATAAAGAACTTGCTGGCCAGGCCGATGGCAGAACGATATCGGAAGTGGTGAAGCAGTTATTGGGGTAATTAAGTGACTGATGAGGTTAGGGAATTGAAAACTTAATATAATTTAATCAACCCAATCTAACTTAATCAACTAAAAAACTAATAATTACTTGCATCTAACAAGCAATAAACTATTTTTATAGCGAAATTATTTGAAAGTACATGTTGCCGGCAGGGCCGGTTAAAAATAAAATATTTAAACTACACAGACTTATATGGATTTCGTGCTTAAAGAGGAACACGGTTTTAGTTATATCGATGAGGGCGAAGGTGAGGTTTTATTATTGCTGCATGGCTTAATGGGCGCATTAAGCAACTGGGATAAAGTAATTGAAGATTTTAGAGGTCAGTACAGGGTAATTATCCCCATACTGCCGATATATGATTTGCCGTTATTAACCACGGGGGTAAAAAATTTAGCTAAATACGTACATAAATTTGTAAAGTATAAAAAGTTAACAGATATCACCTTGTTGGGTAATTCGTTAGGCGGGCATGTTGCTTTAATATATGTACTATCGCACCCAACATATGTAAAGGCAATGGTATTGACTGGTAGCTCCGGCTTATATGAAAATGCCTTCGGCGGTTCGTTCCCACGGCGGGAAAGTTATGATTTTGTAAAAGAAAAGGTTGAATATACATTTTATGACCCGGCAACGGCAACCAAAGACCTTGTTGATGACGTATATAGAATTATAAACGACAGGCATAGTGTAATCAGGATACTGGCGATGGCTAAATCGGCCATACGGCATAACATGAATAAAGACCTGCACAAAATACATATACCAGTGTCGCTTATATGGGGAAGGGATGATAAAATTACGCCGCCAGAAGTTGCGGTTGAGTTTAACGAACTATTGCCCGACTCGGAGTTGCATTGGATTGATAAGTGCGGACACGCGCCCATGATGGAACGCCCCGAGGAGTTTAACGTGTTTTTGAAAGGCTTTTTAGACAAAATAAAGGCATAATATGTTTGCAATTGAACTGATAGCTGACGCAATACCCCCGGTACACACTTCTGATAGTATCCAGAAGGCGCTTGACCGTATGGTTGAATTTCGCGTACGCCATTTGCCAATTGTAAACGAAGAACAATTTTTGGGCCTGCTATCGGAAAATGACCTGGCCGGAGAGAGTGACTACCAAACTCCTGTTGGCGCTTTGGCGTTATCACTTGTTAATCCTTATGTACTGGAAGATCAGCATATATATGATGTTATCAGGATGTTTTATGAAAGGCAGTTAACGGTAGTGCCGGTACTCGATGTCAACAAAAATTACTCGGGCCTGATAACTATTAACGCGCTTACCGAGTATTTTGCCCGCTTAACTTCTGTTGAGCAACCGGGCGGTATAATTGTGCTTGAGATCAATAATAAAAACAATTCGCTGGCGCACATGGCGCAGATAGTTGAGTCGGATAACGCACAAATTCTGAGTTCGTATGTGCGCACCTTCCCCGATTCTACACGGATGGAAGTGACCTTAAAAGTAAATAAGCAGGATATTTCGAATATTATTGCCACTTTTTTGCGTTACGAGTATGATATAAAAGCTACCTTTAATCATAGCGACGATAACGATAATTCGCGCGACAGGTACAATTCATTAATGAATTACTTAAATTTATAAGGGGTTCATAGTTGATAGATCATAGCAACTCTATTTTTTCATCTTAAAAAGAAAATTAAAACTATCGACCATTGACTATGGTCCATGGACAATAAACCACAAACCATGAGAATAGCAGTTTACGGCAGGCAATTCAATGATCCGGTAGTTCTTCCTTATATACAGCAGGTATTTGATAATCTTTCGCAACATGGGGTCGAAATATATGTCCACCCTCAGCTTCACGATTATTTAAAGGAGAATATTAATATTCGTTATGAAGTATTGGAAGATACCAATAACCTGAAAGGCTTTATTGACCTGTTTTTGACCCTTGGTGGAGATGGCACTTTGCTCGATATGGTTGCTGTTATCCGTGATTCAGGGATACCTGTTATCGGTATAAATTTTGGCAGGCTTGGGTTTTTAGCAAGCATTAATAAAAATGATATTGATTCAGCCATTTCTGCAGTAGTAAATAAGCAGTTTACACTTGATAGCCGGGAATTGATCTGTATAGATTCGGAACTGGAGATATTTGGTAAGGATAACTTTGCCCTTAACGATATTACTATTCATAAACGTGATGACTCGGCCATGATAACTACGCACGTGTTTTTGGACAAAGAATTTTTAAACTCTTACTGGGGCGATGGTATTATTATATCAACCTCCACGGGCTCAACTGCTTATTCATTAAGTTGCGGCGGCCCGATAATATTTCCTGAATCGGATAGTATTGTATTAACACCAATTGCCCCGCATAATTTAAATGTAAGGCCTATTGTAATACCCGATAGCAGCACCCTGGCTTTTGATGTGGAGTGCCGTAGCGCCAATTACCTGGTGTCGTGCGATTCACGGACGGCTATAATTGATAAATCGATGCGTTTTCAGGTTAAAAAGGCTGGTTTTAAACTAAACTTGATACGTTTAAATAATGAAAGTTATTTATCAACGTTAAGAAACAAATTATTGTGGGGGCTTGATGTCCGCAATTACTAAATTTGCCTGATGCCCAAATTTATACTTTTTATACTTTTATTTTTTATAACATCCAATTTACAGGCGCAAACCTGGGAGTTGGGCGGCTCGCTTGGAGGGGCTGGTTATATGGGCGACCTGAACCCTAATAACCCGGTTAAAATCAGCGGGGTCGCGGCTGGCGCTTTTGTAAAAAGAAATTTTAACGGATATCTGTCTGCCAAATTAAATTACAACCTCGGGCAGATCAGTGCTGATGACGCAAACTCAACCGATCAGCAATTTCGCGACAGAAATTTAAGTTTTAATACCTTTTTAAGCGAAGCAAGCCTGACAGCCGAGTTTAATTTTATGCACTACATACCCGAAGCTGGTAAAAATAAATTTACACCATATATTTTCCTCGGTGCAGCCGCTGTAAATTATTACCCCCATGCAGTATATAATGGAAAGACCTACAGTTTGAGAGGTTATAGAACTGAAGGCGAGAAAAAAGAATACTCGACTACTGCTATATCCATCCCGTATGGTGCTGGTATTAAATATAATATATTGGGTAAATTTACACTCGGCGCAGAGATAGGCTATCGCAACCCTAATACAGATTATTTAGATGATGTAAGCGGCGCTTACCCTAACACAGCAACGATGGGTATAATAGCAAGAGCGCTTGCTGATCGCTCGGGTGAGAAAACGGGCGTTTATATTGGTACCCCCGGAACACAAAGAGGCGATATGAGGCCGCATGACACCTACTTTTTTACACAATTTACCCTCTCTTATACTTTTGTTACTCAAAAGTGCTATTTCCAGTAATTATTAATTGCATCATTGTTGCAATAACTATTAATCAGTTACGTTATTAAAGTAAACCGGGTACATCTGTTTGCACCTGGCAACCAATTTATTAACCTTAAACTTTAATATCATGGCTGAGCTAAATCCAACCTCGGGAAAATCTGGTGGTAGACACCGGGTTAAAAGAGCGCCCCTTCGCGTTGACCTTACTGCAATGGTCGATCTGGCGTTTTTACTGATCACTTTTTTTATGCTTACCACATCGCTTACAAAACCCCGTGAAATGCCCGTAGCTATGCCTGCTCCCGGCCCTCCTGTAGCAGTTTCGGAAAATACAACAATGTCTATCTGCCTTGGTACAAAACATCAGGCTGTATATTACTTAGGCATGGCCGATAAACCTTTAACCACGCCAACTGTTACCGGTTATGGTGTTCAGATCCGCAATGCAATACTTGAAATGAGAAAAAAAGTATTTGCCAGCACGGGTAAAACTATGATGGTATTAATTAAACCAGCCGAACATTCTGTATATGAAAATCTTGTTGATGCGCTGGATGAAGTAAATATTACAAAAGTACCCACATATGCCATAGCCCAGATATTGCCAAAAGATATTGATATGCTAAAGCAAAAAGGGATTTATTGATTGGTTGATTAAGTTGATTGAGTTAGATTAGGTTGACTGAGTTAGAAAATAATTATCAGCTCTTTCAAACATCAACTCAATCAACACCTTTTATGATTTTACGGCTAAAAACCCGCTCACTTAATCAACCACTCACCCAATCAACTCCCCTAAGTTTTCTTTTCCTTCCTCATAATAAAAAAACTACAATTAAGTTTTTACCTTTGTCCCCTGAAAAAAACAGCGTAAGTTGTTGAAAACAGGGCCAAAACGAGGTTGATCTTAATAATTGATCGACCAAAAGCAGGAGTTATAAGGCATTTAAAAAAAATAAATGATGCTTTTATAACCGGATTGCGGCTTTTAATAAACGGTATAATGGGATATAAGGATCAGATTGATTTGTTAAAGCTGCCTCAGCACATAGCTATTATTATGGATGGCAATGGGCGTTGGGCAAAAGAAAAAGGCAAATTAAGAATATTCGGCCATCATAACGGTGTGCTTTCTGTAAGGGATGTTGTTGAGGGGGCTACGCTGCTGGAATTAAAATATTTAACGCTTTATACTTTCTCATCCGAAAACTGGAACCGCCCGAAGCTGGAGGTTATGGCAATTATGGAGCTTATGGTGAGTACTATCCACAAAGAAATTAAAAACTTTATGGAAAAGAACGTGCGCCTGAAGGCAATTGGCGATTTAGAGATGCTGCCGGAGAAATGTCGCAGGGAATTAAATAATGCTATTGATCAAACCAGTGCGAATACCGGCCTTGTGCTTACGCTTGCTTTAAGCTACAGCTCGCGCCGCGAGATTGTAAACGCAGCAAAAAGTATTGCCATTAAAGTGCAGAAGGGTGAGTTAAATATTGAAGACATTAATGAAGAAACTTTTGAGAACAACTTATACACCAACTGCATGCCTAACCCCGAACTGCTGATAAGAACCAGCGGTGAGTACCGGATAAGCAATTACCTGCTTTGGCAAATTGCTTATGCAGAATTGTATTTTACACCAAAATTATGGCCTGATTTCAGGAAGGAAGATCTGTATGAAGCGATACTTGATTATCAGAAACGTGAACGCCGTTTTGGCATGACGAGCGAGCAGGTCAACTAAATTTTTAACTTTAACACTTTTTAACAACTGTATAAATTATTTTTAGCCCACTAAAATATTCGAATGAATAAATTTCTTTTTGCTATTCTTTTCACTGTAATAAGTACCTCTGCTATGGCTCAAATAACGGGCCAGCCCAGGATCCCGTTGTCAAAATCGTCTATACCGGCTGATAGTTTAAGTTATCTCGATCCAAAAGATTATATAATTGGCGGAGTAACAATTACAGGTACAAAATCACTTGATAAAGATGTATTGCTCACTATATCGAAATTAAATAAGGGCGACAGGATCAATTTACCGGGTGAGGCTAATGCCAACGTGATAAAACGTTTGTATGAGCAGAACATATTTGAGGATGTACAATTAAACATCACCAGGATAAATCTGGATACCATTTACCTTGAAATTGCTGTAACAGAGCTTCCGCGTTTATCGCGCTTGCACTTAACCGGCATAAGAAAAGGTGAAATTGACGATCTGCAGAAAAAATTGGCTGATAAAACCTCGAAGATTGTAAACCCCAATCTTTTAAGCACAACAACGGCTATTATCAAAAAACACTTTAATGAAAAAGGGTTTTTAAATACAACTGTAAGCATTAAGCAACGGAAAGACCCGGGTGATGCCAATAGTATAATACTTGATGTGGCTATTGATAAGCATAAAAAGGTAATGATAACGGAGGTCTCCTTTGAAGGCAATAAGGATTTTTCGCAAAAGAAATTACGAAAGTACCTGAGCAAGACCCGTACGAGAAAGTTCTATAATATCTTCGGTTCGCGGAAGTTTAAACAGGACAAGTATGACGAAGATAAGCAAAACCTGATCTCGAAAATGCAGGGCAGGGGCTATAGGGATGCTGAAATTTTGAGCGATAGCGTTTTTAAAACCGGCCCCAATACTGTAGGGATTAAATTAAAGGTTTTTGAAGGCCACAAATATTATTTTGGTGATATCAAATGGTCGGGCAATGCCAAATACCCTGCGGATGTGCTTAACAAGATCCTGAAAATTAAAAAAGGTGATATTTTTAGTGAGGAAGAATTAAATAAAAGGTTAACAGGCCCTACACCAAGTAATGATGACGTATCATCATTCTACCTGAATGACGGTTACCTTACTTACCAGGCCGATCCGGTACAAACAAGGATATATCATGATACCGTTGATATGGACCTTAGGGTTTATGAAGGACCGCAGTACACTATTAACAGGGTTATTTTAAAAGGTAACGACGTAACCAACGATAAAGTGGTTATGCGTGAAATAAGGACTAAACCAGGACAGAAATTCAATAAGGAATTATTAATCCGCAGTACACGTGAAATTGGACAGTTGGGTAACTTTGACGAGCAAAAAACCGAACCAAAGCCAACAAACATCAATCCGCAGGATGGTACAGTTGATATTGTTTACAACGTAGTTGAAAAACCATCCGACCAGATTGAACTATCAGGTGGTTTTGGTGGTGGCCAACTTGTAGGTACGTTAGGGCTTACGTTTAATAACTTTTCGCTTCGTAATATATTTAACCTTAAAGCCTATAAACCTTTACCAAAAGGCGACGGACAGAAACTGAGCTTAAGGGGACAATCGAGCGGACACACTTACCAAAACTTTTCGTTTACGTTTTCTGAGCCATGGCTTGGAGGTAAAAAACCTATTTATTTCGCATTGTCTGCTTATACACAGTTAAGCTCAACCGGCGATTATTATGCTAAAACCAACCCGCTATACAACAAACTGCGTATAAACGGTATAGGTGTTACCCTGGGTAAACGTTTAAACTGGCCGGATAACTATTTCCAGCTGAATTACTCGTTAAACTTTGACCACTATAATCTTGACCACTATACAGGTTACCTGTTCCAGAACGGTACATCGTATAATATTAAGTTGACCCAGGAGTTAAGCCGCAACTCGGTTGATGCACCTATTTATCCAACATCGGGATCAAACATTAAGTTTACAGTACAGGCTACACCGCCATATTCGTTATTTAACAATATAAACTACAAAATTGCAACCCCTGAAGAGAGGTACCATTTTGTGGAGTATTATAAATTTAAATACGATGCACAATGGTTTACCAAATTAACAGGCAAGCTGGTGCTGATGTCCCAGGTGCGTTTCGGGTTCTTAGGGCAGTATAACTCTGAGGTTGGACCTTCGCCGTTCGAAAGGTTTAAACTTGGTGGCGACGGTATGCAGAGCTACCAGTTTTTACAGGGAAGTGAAATTATTGGTTTAAGAGGATATCAGAACTTCTCGATAATTCCGGAAGGAACGAATTATACTGCCGATACTAACCCTGGTAGTACCATATATAATAAATATACAATGGAAATCCGCCATCCAATCATCCAGGGGCAATCAGCAACAATATTTATGTTAGCTTTTGCCGAAGGTGGAAATGTTTGGAATTCTTTTAATAAATTTGACCCGTTCAATGTTAAACGCTCAGTGGGTGTTGGAGCCAGGATATTTTTACCTATTTTTGGCTTGCTTGGGTTGGATTATGGATATGGATTTGATAAAATTCCGGGTATTCCGGATGCCAACAGAGGTCAGTTCCACTTTTCAATCTCTCAGAGCCTGAACGGAGGATTTAATTAATTTGCACATTATTTGTGATGAAGAAGGCAATTTTAATACTGTTTTTTACGTTTATAACGCTCACCGCTGCTTTTGCGCAGCGGTTTGCTTACGTAGATTCAGACTATATTTTAAAACATATGCCTGAATATATTTCGGCACAAAAACAAATAGAAGCGCTATCGGTGCAATGGCAAAAGGAAGTGGATGTGAAGTTTCAGGAGATAGACCGTTTATATAAAGCATACCAGGCAGACCAGGTTTTGATGACTGCTGATATGAAAAAGAGACGCGAAGCCGAAATTGCTGATAAAGAAAAAACAGCTAAAGATTTTCAACGTCAGAAATTTGGGCCCGATGGTGAGCTTGCACAAAAAAGTAATTCAATAATAAAACCCGTTCAGGATAAAATGGCCAAAGCAATACAGGCTGTTGCCGAAAACGAAAGTTTGGATATGATATTTGACAAAAACAGCGAAGTAATTATGTTATATGCCAGCCCACGGTATGATAAAAGCGCTGCAGTAATAACCAAGCTTGGTTTAAAACCCGGAGTATTTGCAAAATAAATTTTTTAATTATATTAACCCCATTAAATTTAAACACAGAACAAAAAAAATGAAAAAATTATTTAAAGTTGCTTTAGTTGCGGCATGTATTTTACTGGTAGGCAACTTTGCCAAGGCACAATCAAAAATTGGCTATATTAATTTTACTGCACTTGTGCAGCAAATGCCTCAATTTAAAACTGTTCAAACACAAATTGATACTTACCAAAAACAATTCATTGATCAATTAACCGCTATGAACAATGAATACCAAACAAAAGGTAAAGAGTATCAGGCGCAACAAGCTACCATGACTGATGCTGTTCGTACTGCAAAACAAGCTGAATTACAGGATTTTCAAAGACGTATGCAAGACCTTCAGAATAATGCACAACAGCAGGTTGAAGCTAAAAGCAACGAACTTTTTAAACCTTTGAGCGATCAGGCCCGTACAGCTGTATCGGCAGTGGCAAAAGAAAAAGGCTATAACTATGTGTTAGATTCAGGACAAGTTCAATTGATCGTTTCGCCTGAAGGTGATGATCTGATGGCTGCAGTAAAACTAAAATTAGGTTTAAAATAATATAACGACCTTATAAATCATTAATCCCGCTTACTTACAGTAGCGGGATTTTTTATTAAAAAATATCGCGACTATAATTACACGGAATATTTAATTAGATAATAAGCGCCTATTGAAGAGCGCTTTTTTTATTTTTGCATAAATGGTGAATAATAAACCGATTGGAATTTTCGACTCAGGTTATGGCGGTCTAACCGTTTTTCGCTCTATCTTTCAGCAGCTTCCTGATTATGATTATATTTATTTAGGCGATACAGCCCGGGCGCCGTATGGTAACCGCTCATTTCAAACCATTCATCAATACACCTGGGAATGTGTTCAGTGGTTATTTAAACAAGGGTGCCCACTGGTTATTTTAGCCTGTAATACAGCCTCGGCCAAAGCATTGCGAAATATACAGCAGATTGACCTGAAAAATGAAGATCCATCAAAGCGCGTATTGGGAGTTATTAGACCAACTGCTGAGGTAATTGGAGATTATACTAAAACCAAAGAAATAGGGGTGCTGGGCACAAAGGGCACCGTGCAGTCGGAATCATATCTCATTGAGATAGGGAAGTTTTTTCCGGATGTAAAAGTTTATCAGCAAGCCTGTCCGCTCTGGGTACCGCTGATAGAGAATGGTGAATACGACAAACCCGGTGCTGATTATTTTGTAAAGCAATACCTGGATCAGATTTTGGCGCAATCGGTAAATATTGATACACTTTTGCTTGCCTGCACACATTATCCGTTGATACAAAAAAAGATAAAAGAGTACCTTCCGAAAAATATTCAGATTGTTTCGCAAGGTGATATTGTTGCTAAAAGCCTGACAGATTACTTGCAAAGGCATCCTGATATGGAAAGCAGTATCAGCAAGAATAAAACACAGCGTTTTTTTACCACTACTGATGATACGGCAGACTTTGATCACTATGCCGAAATATTCTTTTCTGCAAAAGTGAAGTCATCGTTCGCAGAAATTAAGTGCTAATTTTCTGATTGTTGCTCCCGGCCATTTATAAATATATGGCAGCTTATACCAGCATCGGGGTATTGTTTTTTGAGCTTTTTCTCAATTATTTTATAAACCCTTGTCTCCGGGTTTAGTACCATATTCGTTTCGGTTAGCCCCCAGTCTAATGCATTAATACCATTATTGGTATTACAAACCTTGGAATTAATTTTTTTGCAGAATTTTATTAATGGTTTGCATTTGCTGGTATCCTGTACACAAATAAGCATTTGAGTAAATTTGCCGGAATACATGTTTGATGATAAAAAACCATCCCAATAGCCAATAAAATGAAGTGCCGGCAAAATGCACCAGGCAATAAATACCAATTTATTCCAGCCCTTAAGAACATATTTAAATGTAAATACGCCTTCGCGCGTCTTTATAAAAATGGAATATAAATACACAATCATAACCATGTTCCATGGCCATACAATAATGTTGGTATTCAAGCCCCCTAATGGCCCCAGTAATAACAGGATAAACAGATGCATTAAAATTAAAGCAGCAGCAGCTATTCTTTTAGTTTTGGCAAATAGTAAGCTTATACCGGAAATTAACTCCATCAAGCCCAACAAGTAACCTGCATTGTATACATAATGATTCGCGATAATATTTGCCGGGACTTTAAGGAATAATTTAAGGATGATCTGCCACCATACAATGTGCAGGAAACCACTGTTTAACTTCCCCAAACCACTGTAAAAATAGGTGGACACCAAAATAAGTGTAAATAGCGTAAGGATAAACCTGGGTTTATTTGAGTTAATGAGGAAGATGAAAATTATAAATATGCATTGGTATTCCCAGGGTTGCCACCTGTTTTGATCAAGCAGACAGGTAGAGACTTCTACTATCAACAAACCTGTAAGGATGGGTTTACTTTTATTGAAAAAGAATAATAAACCAATAAGTAGTATGGATAACAGGAATAAAATGAGGTGTACCGATGCCGGAATATTATCAAGCTTTTCAGAAATGGGGGCTGTGGGAAACAGCCTGTAGGCAGTCCACATTCGCCAGCCTATTACTTTAACAATAAGCCAATAAATACAGGTTATTTTAAGCAACCAGCCGGTTTTATTCTCGTAATCGGAACTTGTGTTTGTTTGGGCCATTTTATAAACACATAAATTTAACGTGTTTAAAGCGATTTACACTATCGATTTGAAGATATAGGTAGCGCTATTCAATTATATTTTTACCCCGTTGACTGCGCCATCACAGTCAACTTTTTCAACCAGTTAATTGTTTGTGAGGACACAGACAACGGGAATATGTTTAAGTAATCTATAAATCCAATCAACTTAATCAACTACTTAACTTAGTCAACCAAAATCATTAAGTTTGCAGCTAAAGCAAAACGATTGAATTTTTATATCACATATTTTATTATTGCGATAGGACTGTTTAGTTTTTCGGCTTTGTTTGCGCTGTTTGGTGTTTATGCCGAGCGTAAAGTATCCGCATTTATACAAGACAGGCTCGGCCCCACCGAAACAGGTAAATACGGAACATTACAAACTTTTGCCGACATCCTGAAAATGCTGCAAAAAGAACTGATAACCCCGGCTGCGGCTGATAAAATGTTGTTCATTTTGGCTCCGGCCATTATTTTCATAGCTGTTTATCTAGGTTTTGCTGCTTTACCCTGGGCGCCAGGATTAGTACCTGCCAAGTTAAACCTGGGCTTATATTACATTTTTGCTATTATCTCGATTGAGACACTGGGCATTTTAATGGCCGGATGGGGATCGAACAATAAATATTCAATATTAGGAGCCATGCGCTCGGCGGCACAGATAATATCGTACGAGATCCCTGCCGGATTTGCACTTATATCCGTAGTGATGATAGCCCAAACATTAAACCTGCAGGATATTGCTGCCCAACAGGGTATTTTATCACCCGAAAAAATAAAATTCTCAGGTTTTTGGGACGTGTCATCAACGGGGGGCATTTTTGCCTGGAATATTTTCAGAGCACCACATTTGCTGATAGCCTTTGTTATTTACTTTATAGCCTCTCTTGCGGAAAGCAACCGGGCACCATTTGATATACCGGAAGCTGAATCGGAACTGGTTGCCGGTTTTCATACCGAATATACAGGCTTAAGATTTGCACTGGTGTTTTTGGCCGAATATTCCATGATGTTTTTGGTATCGATGGTTGGGGTGATCCTGTTTTTAGGTGCCTGGAACACGCCGTTACCAAATATTGGCATGGTACAACTGGCAACCTGGACAACAGGCACTACCTGGGGTATTTTATGGATAATAGTTAAAACACTGGCATTGGTAGGCGTGCAGATGTGGATAAGATGGACACTGCCACGTTTCAGGGTTGACCAGTTGATGGCTTTATGCTGGAAAGTATTAACACCGCTGGCATTTGCCTGTATGCTGATATCGGGAGTGTGGAGGTTATGGCTTATGTAGGTTGGTCATTAATCATTATGTCATTAGTCATTAATAAAGCGACCAATGATGTAATGGCCTAATGACCCAATGACTAATAATAAATGAACAAAACAATAAAGGGTTTTACAACAGCATTAAAGGGATTATCAATCACCTTTGGGCACCTGTTCTCATCGCATAAAAAGCGGGAGATATTGCCTGCAAGTGATAATAATTACTTTAAACAGCTGGAGGGCACTAATACCATACAATATCCGCATCAAAAACTACCAATCCCTGAGGTTGGTCGTTATCAGCTTGATGTAGAAATGGATGATTGTATTGTATGTGACCTTTGTGCCAAAGTATGCCCTGTTAATTGTATCGATATAGAATCTATTAAGGCTACGGAGGCCATCGGTCAAACATCTGACGGCACAACAAAAAGGTTATACGCTGCCAAGTTTGATATTGATATGGCCAAATGTATGTATTGCGGCCTTTGTACCATCGTTTGCCCTACGGAATGTATTGTAATGACCAACCAATACGATAAAAGCGTTGTTGAGCTGAACCAGCTTACCTACCAGTTCTCGGACATGACACCCGAAATGGCCATTGAGAAAAGAAAAGAGTTTGAACAACAGCAAGCTGAACGGCAGGCTGCTAAATTAGCAGCCATGCAGAAAAAGGAGGACACAGAATGAGCCTGGTGCAAACGCTGTTTTACATGATGAGTTTTATCGCGCTGGCTTCTGCGGCATTTGTTGCTGCAACTAAAAACCTGGTGCGCTCTATCTTTATGTTTTTTATTACCCTGTTTGCGCTGGCTGGACTATATGTGCTGGCCCTGGCTGATTTTGTTGCCATAACGCAGATAGTTATTTACGTAGGGGGAATTTTAGTACTCATCCTGTTTGCTTTTATGCTATCGGGAAAGGAAACATTGGATGCTATAGCACAGCAACGCAATAAATTTATCAGCATAAAAAAAATACCTGCGTTTTTATTGGCAGGATTATTTTTGATTGTACTGCTGAACATGATTTTTAAGGTTGATGCTGATAACCTGACATGGATAAAGAGGGCTGTTACCGTAAAGAATGAGATTTTGCCAAATTCTTCAATGACGGAGAACATCGGCATCAACCTGATGACAAAATATTTACTGCCTTTTGAGGCAATCTCTATTTTATTAATGATAGCATTGATCGGTTCGGCACATTTGTCGAGGAAAGGGGAAAGGCAATGATTTCTTTGACCGATTTTTTGGTGGTTAGCGCTGTGCTGTTTTGCATTGGGTTATATATGATTGTATCTAAACACAGTGCAATTCAGATATTGATAGGTATTGAGCTGATGCTGAACGCGGCCATATTAAACCTGGTAGCCTTCAGCAAATATGACCGTTTTAACAACGGAGGGCAAATGTTCGCCCTGTTTGCCATAGTGCTTGCAGCTGCAACAACAGCCGTTGCACTGGCTATTATTTTAAACGTGTATAAACAATATAGAACTATTGACCCGGGTAAGATTGATAAATTGAGGGATTGAATATGATGAGAAATTTATACTGTTTTATTGCTTTATTGTTTTTGTGTGGCACAGCTTTAGCACACAGTGTTGATACAACTCATACAGACACTTCTAAACACTCGATATTTCTTGATGCTTCATCAAAAAACACGCCTAAACCATTATATGTAATTGATGGCGTGGTTTATAAAGATCACGTTAAAGAAATCAATCCAAGCGATATTGTGAAAGTTTATGTATTAAAAGATATTCAGGCAAAAAAAACATATGGCTCGAAAGGTGCAAATGGAGCTATTGTTATAACCACCAGACAGTTTGCCATTAAGCAATGCCAAAAGAAGTTTGTCGCTTTT
>Ga0206904_1158_pt1 | contig 16450 bp, 20 predicted proteins | sample Alteio_BWOrgHeat_42_FD_152981 | JGI IMG/M metagenome (GOLD analysis project Ga0206904, IMG submission 152981) | Enriched cells from forest soil in Barre Woods Harvard Forest LTER site, Petersham, Massachusetts, United States -... | ecosystem: Environmental > Terrestrial > Soil > Temperate forest >...
TTGCCGTTTTTCAGGTCTTCGATTTCGGTCTTGCCGCGCATGATCACGGAGCCGCGCCCGGTATGGGCGGCGTTGATACTGCCGGAACGTCCCAGAATGATGGCTCCGGTTGGGAAGTCGGGGCCAGGGCAGACCTGAAGCATATCGTCCACGGTGGTGTCGGTATTGTCGATATAGAGGCAGCAGGCGTCAATCACTTCGCCCAAATTATGGGGCGGGATGTTGGTCGCCATGCCTACGGCGATGCCGCCTGCCCCGTTGACCAGAATATTGGGAAACTGCGCGGGGATGACGGTAGGTTCTTTCTCGGAACCATCGTAATTGTCCTGAAAGTCTATGGTTTCCTTGTCAATATCGGTAAGCAGCGCATGGGCGGCTTTGGTAAGGCGTGATTCGGTATAACGCATTGCGGCGGCATTATCGCCATCCATTGAACCAAAGTTACCCTGGCCGTCCACCAGTTGCAGGCGCATGGAAAAGCTTTGCGCCATACGCACCAGAGAGTCATAAATCGCCGAATCGCCATGTGGGTGGTATTTACCCATCACTTCACCGACGATGCGGGCGGATTTGCGGTAAGGCCGGTTCCAGTCATTACCGGTTTCATGCATCGCGTACAGGATGCGCCGGTGCACCGGCTTCAGCCCGTCACGCACATCGGGCAGGGCACGTGAGATGATCACGCTCATCGCATAGTCGAGATACGACCGGCGCATTTCGGATTCGATGGATACCGGCTGAAGATCGGATTTTAACGACGAAGATTCCACAAGTTACACCCTTACGCTATTGGACGCCGTATTTTTACCCCAGCCTCAGGAGATGTCTAGCGAAAACTGCCGGTTTTCAACGGCAATGTCATAAAAACGTAATATTCCTGTGGTAACGTTAAGAGTATGGCAGTCGCAGAGGCAGAATTACATCCCGATCTCTCCCGTATACATGCGTATTCACGCGAGGATAAAGGCCACTCTCCGCCCGCAGTCACTCATTTTATCAATGGGCAGAAAAACCTGTATTATATTAACGCCAGCCATAACTATGGCAGCGGCACTTCCAGGCCGTTGGAGACGCCGACCTGCCGGACGATTGAGCAGGCCATCGTGCGGTATAAGCCGAAATGCGTTGTCGTGGAGGCGTTGCATGCGAATGATGGCCTATCTCCGCCTGCCATATTGAATCAAGCGAGGCGTAGGGTGGAAGAGGCGAGGAGCGGCAAACCCGTTCTCGATGAATGGGAATACGCGGCTGTTCTTGCGGATGAAAACGGGATTCCTTTTATCGGCGGGGAGCCGCCCGGTCCATTGCTTCTCAAGGAGATGGCGGCGCAGGGCTATTTCGCTAAAGATGTGATGGCGTATCACCTGCTGCGCCGGATTCCGTATGAGAAATATTATGGAAGAATGCAGGATGAGGCGCAGTTTGTCCGTGATGCGGAGCAATATTTAAGAGAAAGTCCGGAATTCAAGCATATTCCGCCGCAGGATAGGTTGACGGTGGAAGAGTTCAGGGTGTGGTACGACCAGCATAAGTCGGAAAACAAAAATTATCTTGATGCTGACAGCGATTTAACCCCTTTTTCGGATAAAGACGCGACGTATCTTCAGATTATGAGCTATGCAGAGATGATGATTCGAGACAAAAGCGCCATCAGCACCATTTCCGATGCGCTTAATACGTATGGTGATGTTCTGGTCATCTATGGCGGCTCACATCTGACGACATCCCGCCCTGTATGGGAGCAGATGTTCCAAAGCAAGGGAGAAACCGTGCAGTTGGTGCCGGATGACAGGAAGTTGTTGCCTGTAGCGCCCGCCAAAAGCGATCCTATCGTTCCTCATAACCCGCCCGCAAAAAGGAATATAATCATCAAGGTCGCAGCCGGTGCATCCATTGCGCTGGCAGGGCTGATGACTGCCGATTTCCTGCTCCAGCAGGGCAAGGCCAGCAAGAAGGTGCTTGAGTCGGTAAGGGGATGGGTAGGGCGGTGATTTATCGCGTTGCTACTAACGTTTTCGTTGTATCCCTAGTTGCATCTCGCCCTTTATCAGGGAATACGGCTGGAACAGTAGGTTCTAGCAACTCTTGCTTTAGCTCTTCTGACAATAAGGGGGATTTTTTAAGGCCTTCCATAACCTGACCCCTAATATCCGTAACCGCACTACGCGCCATACCCTGAAAAACCGGGTTAGCGGGGTCTAGTGCATTGATTTCACCTTTAACGATGCTTGCTATTATTTCCTGTTTTTCAGCATCCGGAATAGTGATGCTTCCATTTACACTGCTTATTATCTTCTCTATGCCTTCTACAATGCCGACAGCCATTGCTTTTCTGTCCTCTTGTGGCACTGCGCCGCCATCCCACACGCCGCTATAACTAAATTTATTTATAACCTTTCTTAGCTCGCCGGTGATTGGATCCGGGTATTCTTCTATAACATCGGGATTATCACCCCATCTATAAATTTTGATCCGCCCATCTTTGATTTCTGTTCTCTCTCCCATAGAAACTCTCCATAGTATCTTGTTTGTGCAAACTTAATTGTATAATTATTAACAAAATAGAAATGACAATAAAAGTTACAGTTTTATGACAGTTTCGTTAACCAACATACTTATAAAACATGCACATACATTACATCACCAACACCCGTAACGGCCTGAAAGTCGGCGAACGTAACCAGGCCTTAGGCGTGGTCGACGCGCTGCGGGTGTCTTACCCGGATGCGATTATACTGGAGCATGATGTCAGCGAAATCGGTCATCTCAATGTTATTTTGCAGAAATTCAATACGGAACAACATGTGATTATCGGCGTTAGCGATAGCGGCGTCCAAGCTTTCAGCCAGTTACCGGCGGGTAAAAGGCATGTCGGGGTGCTGATCGGGCATGAAACGCCTGAATATTTGGAAACTGTTGCGGATAAGATCAGCATTCTTGCGATCCCGTCTTATGTAGAGCATTGTCCTGCAGCGGTTACAGGGGTGAACATTATCCGCACAGACGGGGTGGCGAACACCATGACTGTAGAAAGGGTCGCGAGTGCGTACCGCGACTGGCAGGATAAATTTCTGGTGGATAAGGATCAGCCGGTGATTGTCGCCATGCTAGGGGGAGCGGTTGACGGAAGAGATTTTTTGCCTGAAGAAGCTGAAAAAATGGCGGAATATATAGCACAGCTGGCAAAAAGAACAGGCGCATATATCCTGGCCAGCAACAGCCCGCGCACAAGGCTTCAGGATACGGAAGCCTTTACGGATATTCTGAACCGTTCCGGTTATGATAACGTATTCTTTCCTTTTTACATGAAAAATCAGAATAATGAGACTCCGTATCGTGCCATGGTCGGGATGGCTACGAAAGATCCCAGAAACCGGATAATTATCACCAGCGATTCCGTTTCCATGCCGTGTGAAATAGCGCGGGTAGTGCCGTCAGAGCAAATCTATCTGTATCCGGTCAGCAATCTCAACCGGCAAAACCGGGAATTTGTCCGGTGGATGTGCGTGACCGGGCGGGCGAGGAAAGTGGATGCGGAGCATTTTACGGAAGAGCATCTGCCAGGGCCACCTACGCCTCTCATGGACGCCGCCGGGCAGATAGCAAGGGCAGTATTGGGCAAAATATAATTAATAAAAATTAATATTTTATTAATAATAGAGATATACAAATAACGACTTCAATAATATAATCGTCGCTAATACTGGATTTCCATAACATGAATTTTCAACGATGAAAGTTCACGGTTGGAAAATTTTCAGCGAAATGCTGGGTATTGTAAGAAGCAATGAGGCTTCTATCCTCGTAGTGCGTTGATTTCTGGTTAATACCAGAAAGGAGCCATATGAACGCACCGAAAAAGCGCAGGGGATGTTTAATAAATCCCCTGTTATGGAGTCTCTTGGGGGGAATGGCGTTGGCGGTCGCGGCGATGATTTTTTTGGGCAGCCCGTCCCAGCCTACCCTTAGAAATCCGTTCGCTGGTCAAGCGCCGACTGCGGTGGTGTCTCCTTCGTCTTCGTCACTTACCTGTGACAAGGGTGACCGGGAAATTGACATCGACTTCGGGAACGGAGATGTCTATAAAGACGTCATCCTTATCCCGGTTGATGGAACGCCGTATGGTGTTTCGCAGCAGTTGTGGATTTCCGCTGGGAAAGTGGGGATCCATAGTCAGGATATTAAAGTGGTCCATGGACTCCCGCAAGGGATGAACTATTGGGTTGCAATTGAGAATAATGGCCAGTGTTACTGGCTCTATTCTGCCAACCCAGGCCAAAACGTTGACGGAACCTTGGTCGGTCCCGCCAAGGCGGTGCCCGGAACAGGAGCGCTGCCCTTCACTCAATGTTGAGTGAAGTTCCAAGAAGCTGGAAGGAAATGACAACGAGGTCATCTCCTTCCGGTGGTCTTTGATAGTATGGTTATCCTACATCTTATCCCATTTTTACAGTTGTCATCACGGAGCTGAAGCCGGTGAAGCCCTGCGACCAAAATCATGAGCTGCTGAGTAAGCTTGCGTTACAGATTTGCACAACTTTAATAAGTAGTGTATGGGTATCTCAGTAACTACTTAAAAGAAAGATAAATTATGAACGATAATCCGGCATTCCAGAAGATAGAGGAAACCATCAAAAACAACCCGGTGGTGCTTTTCATGAAGGGTACCAAGGCTATGCCGCAATGCGGTTTTTCTTCTACGGTGGCGCAGATTCTCACGCGCTGCGGTGTAGAGTTCAAGGATATAGACGTGCTTGCCGATAGCGCCATACGCGAAGGCATCAAGCAGTTCAGCAACTGGCCGACCATTCCCCAATTGTATATTAAAGGGGAATTTATCGGCGGCTGTGATATTGCGCGGGAAATGTACCAGGCGGGTGAGTTGCAGGCATTGTTGAAAGAGAAGGGGTTGGGTGCTGCATGAAAGTAGCGATAGCAGGGTGTGCCGGACGCATGGGGCAGGTGCTGGTGAAAAAAATCCTGGCAACGCCGGGCATGGATCTTACCAGCGGCAGTGAGCGTATCGGCAATAAGCTTGCGGGTAACGAAGTGGGCAGCGTGGTGCAGATGTCGACACCGGGAGTATTGATTACTACCGATCCGGAAAAATTATTTATTAAGGCGGATGCAGTGATTGATTTTACCACTCCGGAATACAGTCTGCTGTTGGGCGAACTAGCCGCTAAACATAAAAAGATTCTGGTCTGCGGCACCACTGCCTTATTGCAGGAAGGGGTGGCAGTGCTTAAAAAAACATGCAAAAAAAGCCACGATTGTCTGCTCGCCCAATATGAGCGTCGGGATTAACCTGATGCTGGGACTTGTAGAAAAGATCTCTTCCATTTTAGGGCCGGAGGAGTGTGACGTGGAGATTGATGAGATGCATCATCGCTTCAAAGTGGATTCCCCATCCGGAACGGCGCTCACCATTGGCGCTGCCGTGGCGCGCGGCAGGGATGCGCAATTGGCCGATATACGTGCCGATTACCAGCAGTCCACGCTGGCAGCGCGCAAGCAAGGTGCCGTTGGGTTTTCCGTGCGGCGCGGCGGCGATGTCATCGGCGAACATACAGTGACGTTTGCCTGCGTGGGGGAGCGGCTCGAGCTTGCCCACAAGGCATCCAGCCGGGAAATTTACGCGACCGGCGCGGTTCGTGCAGTCCAGTGGGCCAAAGACAAGCCAGCTGGATTCTATACGATGAGAGATGTATTAGGGATATAAAACAATTTTAAAACTTCCGTGGGTACGCGGAGGAATTCTATATGACGACCCCGAGAAGCGAGGGGGTAAGCGTCAGCGATGGGGGCAAACTATACTTGCCCCCTTCCAAAATAATTACTGTACAATTTTCCAAGATCCATCCGGCTGGCGGCAGGCCTTGCCATAGGCATTCTGGCTCTGGCCACCTACGATAATCGTCTGCTGGAACTCGCGGCAATAGGTGCCGTCAGCAGTCTGGTAGTACGCCTGTGGAGTGATGGTTCCGGAATTGCCGCTCTGCGGATTTCTCCAGGGCAGCGGCTGGCCGGGCTGATTGTTTTCAAAGGCGCGCTGTGCAGTCTTGTTGGCCATGGCTGCGTCTGCGTTATCCAGTGATTTTCCGATGGAACTGCCGGCAAAGCCGCCAAGGATGGCACCTGCTGCGGTGCTGACGATTCTGCCTCTGCCGCCGCCGATGGTAGAGCCGATGACCGCACCGCCGACGCCGCCCAATACGGTTCCGATATCCTGTTTGGAGATACCGCCGGTATCCTGGCCTGCCCCTGGAGGCGGCGGATTACAGCCTGCAAGTAAGGTGGTGACAAGCGCCAATGCGATAGTTTTCTGGAGTTTCATATCATGTCCCTTGGATGGTTGGATTTTTTATACGGGCTATTTATTCCATATCTTTGTTATGTTATCAATAAGAAGATAATTACCATTTCATTAACTCTTCATTACAAAACAGGTCATCTTGCACGGGCACACCCATATATCTTACGAGGAGGCGGGCCAAAGTATGCGCATGGCGTCGCTGCTTTCGGTTATCGTCGGCGTTATTCTCGTGGCGATTAAAGGCGTAGCGTGGCTGATGAGCGATTCACTCAGCATGATGTCCTCGCTTGCCGATTCCATGCTGGATGTCATGGCTTCCACGATGAATTTCGTCGCGATACGTTACGCCCTCCAGCCGCCGGACAAGGAGCATCGTTTTGGTCATGGCAAGGCGGAAGATCTGGCGACGCTGGCGCAATCCACCTTTATCTGCGGTTCCGGTGCTTTCCTGATGATTGAGGGAATAAAGCGCATATTCTGGCCGGAGCCGGTATATAATACCACGGTTGGCGTGGGGGTGATGATCGTATCCATATGCTTTGCCGGTTCTCTGGTGATGTATCAGCGTTACGTGGTGCGCAAAACTTCCTCCTCCGCCATTGCTGCGGATGCCTTGCATTACTTTGCTGATCTGATCAGCAATGCCGGAGTAATTGTTGCTTTAATCCTTACGGCTTCGTTTGGCTGGAAAATCGCCGATCCGTTAATTGGGCTGCTGATTGCGGGCTATATCATTTACGGGGCATGGCAGATGGGGCGCAAAGCATTTAACAATCTGATGGACCGGGAGTTCTCCGACGAAGAGCGCAACAAGATCAAAAGTATCGTGCGTGAGTTTCCTGAAATAAGCGGCCTGCATGAATTGCGCACCCGTAAATCAGGGCTTCATAGATTTATCCAGTTCCACCTCGATTTCAATAATGAAAATATTACCTTAAAGCAGGCGCATATCATTTCTGATAAGATAGAAGATGCCTTGAAGCTGGTATTCCCGCATACGGAAATACTGATCCATCAGGACCCGCTGCATGGGGACAGGAATTAAGCCTAAGAGTTGTAATAAAGAATTCATAAATTTCCGCTTTAAGTATAATAATCAGAAGTGTGAAATCTCTACCAATTCTGTTTTGGTGTCTTTTGCATAAATTATTTTAGGGTTTATGAAAGTCCAAATCTATACGGCATCTCAATGATAGCCTGGAAGCTTGAAAGTACTTAGTTCTTAAAGACAACCCATGTGTTGTCTGAAAGGAGAAAATCCATGCCGGCGTTACAAGAGATTCTTAATCTTTTACAACAGGTGTTGAGATTAGCGCAAACTTTGGAAATTGTGTTGGGTATTGCTACGATTGTATTATTAATATTTGCCTTGTTTGCGTTAAGTGACGGGGAAGCTCTCTTAGTAAAGTTCTTCTATGTTACTATTATAATAGGTGGATTTGGGCAAGGAGTCATACAGGGCGCTGGCAACGTAGCGGGGATCTTTACTCTAATTGCCATGCTTCCAGGGTTATTGGGTTTATTGGTTCGTGCTGGTTTAAGGATGCCGGATAATTTTGCCAAGCGGCTTGGTAATGTTACTATTGTCGGTAGTTTTTTATTGGCGCTGACATTGGGGCTGTGGCTTGGAGGGCATGATGCTCTCTTGGCATTACTCTTGCTGATCGCCTATAGCTTCTGGACAGTAGTATTACTATTCGTTTTGTGGCAACTGTGGCGCGGGATGATTTGGCTTTTCCGACCGCATCGCCATAACTAGTGAAGCGGGCTTGCCTTATAGGCAAGCCCCTTCCGTTTTAAAGGCAAGATATCAGGCGAAGTTATTTTTTAATTCATACACTGTTTCCCCCCCCACTACCGTGCGGATGGCACGGCCTTTGGCTTGCCAGTTATCAAACGGAGAGTTTTGCGATTTGCTGACGAAGCTGTCCGGCTGGAGCGTCCACGTATGGTCGAGATCAATCAAGGTCAGATCGGCGGGGGCGCCTTTTTTCAGCCGTCCCGCATTTACGCCGATAATGTCGGCGGGTTTATAGGTCATGGCGGCCATAATATCCCGCAGCGGTATGATTTTCCTGTGATAGAGATCCAGCGACAGCGGCAACATGGTCTCCAGCCCGACAATGCCGACGGCGGCGGTGGTCATGGGCACGCGCTTGCTTTCCTCGTCATGCGGTGCATGGTCGGTCGCTATGGCGTCAATCGTGCCGTCTTTCAGGCCCTCAATGAGGGCAAGCCGGTCCTTCTCGGCACGCAACGGTGGATTCATCTTGCAGAATGTGCGGTATTCGCCGACGGCTTCATCGGTCAGAGTAAAATGATGTGGCGCGACTTCCGCGGTCACGCGCAGGCCTTTTTTCTTGGCTTGCCGCACGGCGTCCACGGCCTCCGCGGTGGTGATGTGCAGCACGTGGTATTGTCCGCCGGTCAACTCTGCAAGAATAATATCGCGTGCGACAATCACGGCTTCGCAGGCATTGGGACTGCCGGGGAGTCCCAGCCGTGCGGACACTGCTCCCTCATTCATGCATCCATTCGCTCTGAGGTTCAGATCCTCGGCGTGCTGCGCTATGGGCACGCCCAGTTCGCGCGCGTAGGTAAGCGCGCGGCGCATGAGTTGTGCGTTCATTACCGGCAGGCCGTCATCGGTAAATCCTACCGCGCCTGCTTCCTTCAAAAGCCCCATCTCGGTGAGCGCTTCGCCCTTCTGTCCCATGCTGATGGCGGCATAGGCGCGGACATTCACATATCCGGTTTCGCGCGCCTGGCGGCGGACGAATTCCAGCACGGCGACATTGTCGATGACTGGTTTGGTGTTGGGCATGCAGACCACTGTGGTGACGCCGCCTGCCGCGGCTGATTTGCTGCCCGTCTGTATCGTCTCTTTATATTCTTCCCCCGGCTCGCGGAAATGCACCTGGATGTCCAGCAGCCCCGGCGTCATCAGGTGTCCCTTGCAGTCGATGACTTGCGCATCTTTCGGCACGCCGTCTTTAAATAATGTAGGGCCAAAATCAGCGATAGCGTTACCAATGGTCAGCAGTGCGCCGTTAGTATCCAGACCACTTTCCGGGTCGAACAGCCGTGCATTGATATATGCCACTTTATGGTCAGGTGCGAGCGCGTGGGTAGGGAGGGTAAACATCTGCTTCATGATACTACTTCAATCTATGGGATAAAATTTCCAGCACCGCCTGACGCACGGCGACGCCCATTTCCACCTGATCCAGTATTACGCTGCGATTTAAGTCATCCGCCAGTTTGGTATCTATTTCTATTCCCCGGTTAATCGGGCCGGGATGCATGATGAGTGCGTCCGGCTTGGCAAGCGCGAGCTTGTTTTTATCCAGTCCCCAGAAATGGAAATATTCGCGTATGGAGGGGATGAAATTATTTTCCATCCGCTCTAATTGCAGGCGCAGCATCATGATGATGTCGCAGCCTTTTATGCCTTCGCGCATGTCGGTAAATACTTCCACGCCCAGTTTCTCCGGTTGCGGCGGCAGGAGGGTCGGAGGGGCGATGATTCGTACTTCCGCACCCATGGTGTTGAGCAATAGTATGTTGGAGCGTGCCACGCGGCTGTGGAGCACGTCGCCGCATATGGCGACCTTGAGTCCCTTAATCTTGCCTTTTTTGCAGCGTATGGTCAGTGCGTCGAGCAGCGCCTGTGTCGGATGTTCATGGCTGCCGTCACCAGCATTGATGACCGCACAGTTCACCTTGTGTGACAACAGGTGCACCGCGCCGCTCTCCGGGTGGCGCACGACGATAAAATCCGGGTGCATGGCATTGATGGTCATGGCGGTGTCGATGAGGGTTTCACCTTTCTTCACCGAAGACGTGGCGACCGACATGTTGATGACGTCCGCGCCCAGCCTTTTCCCGGCAAGCTCGAACGACATACGCGTGCGGGTGGAGTTTTCATAAAACAGGTTGATGAGCGTGCGGCCCTTCAGTATGACATGCTTTTTGTCAATCTGACGATTCTTTTCAATATACCCTTCCGCCAGATCCAGTATGTGATTGATATTCTCCCGGGAAAGATTTTCAATACCAAGCAGATGCGGGTGCTGATAGGCAGAGGATTCGCTATGTGCAGGCTTATTATTCATGTTACCGCTTGTGATACGCTTACCATACTAGTATAGTTCCACGAGAATTCAATCCTTTTTCAGATGTGGTATACATGCGTCCCATTGCTTCTCTTCTTGCCATGCTTTCCTTGAGCGTGTCCGTTTTGGCTCTTTCTTCCTGCGAGCGCGATATAAAACCCCAGCCCGATATGAGGGCGGAACTGGACAAGATCAAGGGACCGGATACGGGATCTATCGATAAAACCATGTCCACGCAGGCGGAGCAGGCGATCAGTAATCATAATTTCCGGCGTGCTGCCCAGATGTACCGGCAGTTGGTTGACATGTATCCCGATAAGAAGGAATATGCGGTTGCGCTTGCGGACTGCCAGCGGCGGCTGGGTGATAGCGATGCGGCGCTCAGGACAATAGAGCCGGTGGTGAAGAAAGAACCTTCCAATGCGCCTGCGCTTGAGGTGAAAGGGCTTGCGTTGATGAGTGTGGGCGAGTTTGCGGAATCCACAAAAACGTTTGATAGTGTCATGAATATTGACGGCAAGCGCTGGCGTACCCTGAATGCGTTAGGGATTCTGTTTGCTATGAAGAAGATGAACCCCGAAGCTATCAAATATTATAACTCGGCGCTCGAAGTAAGTCCCGATAATGCCGGGGTACTTAATAACCTCGGGCTAGCGCTGGCGATGGACAAGCAGTACGACAAAGCAATAGAATCGCTGCTGCGCGCGCGCCGCCATGTGGAAGCGGGCAGTCAGGAACTCAAGCATGTGGATCTGGATCTGGCGCTTGTCTATGCAATCGACGGAAAGCTGGATGAGGCCGAGCAGGTTTCCTCGCCGCATTTGAGCAAGGCCGCGCTCTATAATAATATGGGTTTTTATGCCTATATTGCCAAGAATAAGGAGTTGGCGAAAAGTTACTTGAACATGGCGCTGACCCAGAACCCGATGTATTATGAACGGGCGTGGAAGAACCTGAGTGCGGTCAATGGCGATGTTTCTTCCGAATCCAATGCGGAGGATACGCCTCCGGGGGATGAATTTGCCAAGGACAGGGCGAAGTTCAGTGAAGAGGAAAAGGGGAAAGATGCTGCGCCCAGCGTGAAGTCAAAGCCGGACGCCAAAACAGTCGACGCTTCGGATAGCGCTGGTGATGATACGAAGGCTAAGAAGAGCGTGGTCCCCCCAGCTGTTTCCGCTAAAATGATACCTGAGATTTCCGTCAAGGCAGCGACGGATACAGTGAAACCCGCAGTAGCCGCTATACCGGAAAAGAATTTTCCGGTGCCTGCCGACGTTAAAAAACAGGATGTGGCAAAGCAGGATGAAGCGTCGTCTCCCGGAATCAAGCCGCCGGATACGTTATTCGTCACGCCGCCTCAGGCAGTGCCGCCTATTTCCGTCACAGCCCCGGCTACGCCTCAATAAACGCTATCCCACTGTTGCCATCGGCCTTCAGCGCGATTTTGCCCTCCAGCAGGCGTAATGCCTTCTCTCCGAATATCGCATGACGCCAGCCATGCAGGGCTTTTATATGGTTTCTCTTGCCGTTTGCCAGCAGTTCAAGCTCGTCTTTATCAGCAATCAGGCGCGGCACCACCTGGTTTTCACCGGCGCAGGCCTTTAACAGCAGGCGCAGCAGATCCACCAACGCTTCGTTGCCCGGCAGGAATGAAGGCCGGGGTGGCAGTTGCGGGTAAGCGGAAGTGGGCAGGGACTGTACTTGCTGCAGCGTATGAAACAGCGGATCATAGTGCGTGGCGGACATGGTCGGATGAAACCCACGGATTTTTTGCAGCGCGGCGAAATTTTCCGGTTTCGCCTGCGCAACTTCGGCCAGGGTTTCGTCTTTCATGATGCGGCTGCGCGGCACGTTGCGATCACGTGCGGTAAGCTCACGCCAGCGCCCGGCTGCCTGAACGTAGGCCAGATAACGCGGCGATGCATTGCGCAGGCGGAGTTTCTTCCATGCCTCGTCCGGATTGTTTTCATAAGTTTCCGGGTGCGACACCGGCTCCATTTCTTCTTTTATCCAGTCTTTGCGCCCGGTTTCCAGGAGGCGGCTGGCAAGCGCGCTGTATATGCCGCGCAGGTGCAGCACATCGTCCAGGGCATATGCCAGTTGCTTATCCGTGAGTGGGCGGTGTGACCAGTCGGTAAAGCGTGATGATTTATCAATAGCAATGCCCAGTATCTTCCCGACCAGCGTTTCGTACGAGGCGGATTCGCCGTAGCCGCACACCATCGCGGCGATCTGGCTGTCAAAAACCGGCGTCGGCAGCGTGCCCATGGCGTGATAGAAAATCTCCATATCCTGCCGGCAGGCATGAAACACTTTCAGCACGGCGGGATTGGCAAGCACCTTGTAGAATGCATCCAGATTAATTCCCGGCGCCAGCGGATCAATAATGGCTGCGCTGTGTTTGCCTGCAGCCTGAATGAGGCAAAGCTGCGGGTAATAGGTTTTTTCGCGCATGAATTCGGTATCGACCGTGATGAATTCCTCCTGCGCCAGTTCCATGCAGAAAGCCTCCAGCGCGGCAGTATCGGTGATGACATTTATCATGTATGTTCTTTCATGAGGTTTTAGCCGTCATACCGCGATTTAATCGCGGTATCTGATGCTGTGATCGTCTGAGATGCCGTGGTCAAGCCACGGCATGACGTATATAAATTATTTGAGGCGACTATACACATAAACCGTTGCGACGCAATTGGCTATGGCGAGAGTGAGGAAAATTTCCGGGATGGTGAATTTCAGCTTCAGGAGGAAAACAATGAGCAGCGCGGAAATCACCATGAACAGGGAGTTGATCACGTTATTGGCGGCGATAATCCGTGCACGCTGCTCTGCGGGGCTTTTACTCTGGATGAGCGCATAGAGTGGCACGATATACAATCCGCCGCACACGGAAATGAAGAAAAGATCGGTAAGGATACGCAGGTTTGCAGCATGGGCAATAAATGCATGTGCGCTTGCCAGATTGGTATCTAAGAGGAATGCATGTTGCGAGGCGTCATAGAAATCTGTGGTAAAAAAGGAAATGCCGATCATGCCGGTGGTGACATAGGACAATCGTATATGCCCTTTCGACAGGGCGCTACATAGCATTGAACCGATGCCGATGCCTAAGGAAAACACGGTCAGGAATAACGTAACCACGGTTTCGTCAGCATGGAGGATATCTTTGGCGTAAGCGGGAAACTGCGAGAGAAACGCGCCGCCCAGCAGCCAGAACCAGGAAATGCCGAGGATAGCGACAAACACCGTCCTGTCCCGACGGGCAAAATGGAGGATGTGGATCGTTTCCTTAAAGATATTCCAACGGATGCACAATGCCGGTTCGGGGGCAGGGGCAGGGGGGATGTAGCGGCTGACGATATATCCGCCCACGGCGCAGGCGATCATCAGGGCGGAGGTCAGTGCGGCGCCCTGCGGCTGTAATATCAGCAGCCCTCCGCAGATGGTGCCAAGCAGGATGGCAAGGAAAGTGCCTCCCTCAATCCAGGCATTGCCGGTCAGCAGTTCGTCTTCTTTCAGATGCTGGGGCAGCAGAGCGTATTTGATGGGGCCGAAAAACGTCGCCTGCGTTCCCAGCCAGAAAAGCACTATCATAAGAAACATCACATGGCCGGTGAAGAACCCGGCACTGGCGAAGAGCGCCAGCAGAATTTCTACCAGTTTTATGACGCGGGAAAGCTCCGCACGTGCATACTTATCCGCCAACTGGCCTGCGGTTGCGGAGAACAGGAAATACGGCAACATGAAGAGCCCGGTCGCAAGCGTCACGAATGCCTGTGCGTCCTGCCCGCCGGATGCACGGAAAATAACCAGCATTACCAGCGCGTTCTTAAAGAGATTGTCATTAAACGCCCCCAGGAACTGGGTCAGGAACAGGGGCAGGAAGCGGCGGGAGAAGAAAAGCATTAATCGTTTCCGGGATGTTTTTCTGCCAGTTTTTCATGTAGGTACGCGATTTCATGCCGGAGATAAGGTTCTATTTCAGCAAGGCGTTCCGGCAGATCCATACTGCCATGCTTTACGGTAAGCAGGTGGAGAATATCTCCTGTCACATCGAACACCAGAAAATGCCGGCGCACCCTATAGAAATAAAAATAGAGAGATATGTCTTCCCTGTGCGTCAAAATATCAGGATTTTTCTGAAGGAGCGAAAGCGCCTGTTCTATACCGTCAAGATACTCCGCCGCTGCTTTCTTTCCCCATTGCCGGACAGAATAGGATTCGATTTCCGTAAGATCCACCGCCGCCCTGCGGGAGACTATCACCTGCGCCATTTACCAGCCCTGCTTTTCCCGCCGCCGCGCTTCCGCTATCACCGCTTTTAAATCACCGTTAAAGGGAATATGCCGTCCCTGCAATAGATCGCGGTAGCCTTCCAGGATACCGTCGCGCAATGCCTGCGCTTCCAATCGCATTTTTTTCTCCCGCAGCAGGTCGCGCATGAACTCGCTGGGGGTGGAATAGGGCGTGCCATCGCCACAGTTGCCGTCAATAAACGCCCTGAGCTCATCCGTCAGGGAAAGATTGATAGAGGATGTCATATCTGCCTCATTTGTTATATGCATTGTAGCATAATGGCAAAAATAATCAACTATTGCCATAGACATCTTGAATTGTCCGTACAGGAGGATGCCACGCCGCCTGCAGCGTAAATAATTGTTACCCCCGGAAACGAAGGCCTTAGAACGAAATCAGCATGACTGGCGCGTTTTTTAAAGAGGTTGTTATTAAACACCCCAGGAACTGGGTCAGGAACAGCGGCAGGAAACGGCGTGACAGAAAAATGAACATAGGCGTATTAGACCAGATATGGGGTAATGTAGGCAACTTATAATCACTATACCTGAGTGTATATTGGTGTGGCGCTAAGTTGCTTAGTAAGCCACAAAAACGGCTATTTATATAGCATCAACTGTCATAAAAGTGCCACAAAAATGTCAGACAAAGTTCATACTTCTGTCACTATTCTGTTGTATAATTTGTAATAAGAAAGCGTGAGTTAAAAGAGGTTTTTATGGCGGTATTGACACGAGAGCAGGTTATACTGAAAAAAGAAGTCTTGGATGTGATGCGCCAGGATGGAAGAGATACAGATATCGTATTGCAACAAATAGAAGACAACCTGAATACTCTAAATAATATACAGCTTGCGAGTGACCTTGTTCGGGAAGCGGGGAGAACGCCAAATACTCCTGAAGAGAAATTATATCAGGTTCTAGCGCAGCAATCCTTGGATGCTATGATACAGGCGACACAACAATCACAACAGCAGGCTCCGGCATCGCCGAATACACAGGTTCCTATGTCATTGGAAGTAAGGGCTTTGTTTGATGACAGAATAAGACGTACACAGATTGTGATGCAAGATACTGATATATTAAACATAATGAAAACGCGAGAAGTAACCCAAGAGGAAATGCGGGCGGCGGTAGAAAGATATTTGACGGCACAACAGCAGGCAGCACAAACACCGGAAGCAAATGCCAGAACAACACTTACAAATACGGATAGGGATATTGTTAATACTCAACGTCTGGCGCTGATTGCTCAGGGGGGCTTTGGAACGGATCTGCGGGTGCAGCCAACAACAGAGGGGGGCTATACCATATCCGGGTTAAGCGATGCTGCTGCCGTGGAAGCTGCCGCTTTTCTTAACTCAGATGAAGGGCGAGAGGCAGTAAGACGTGCGCCGGCATTTCAGCCGGGTGGGCTGACCCTGATGGATCAAAGAACGATGAATGGATTCATAGGCCAGGCCGGTGTGGATATGCTTACCGCCATGGGAGTCCCACAAAACGCTACCACCGAAGTAAGAACAGCATTTCGGGTCGATATTGAAGCAGCCATGGTATTTGCGGCAGGGCTAACTGTAGCGGGTGGAGACGAGCAGACAAAAGCTTACATGGCGCAACAATATGCCGAAACCTTCGAGACGAGGCAACAACAGCGGGTTATTGAGCAAGTGATAAGGTTGACACAAGCGAATGCTATTGCGCTTGATGTAGAACCCCGAGATTTT
>Ga0206904_1162_pt1 | contig 16430 bp, 9 predicted proteins | sample Alteio_BWOrgHeat_42_FD_152981 | JGI IMG/M metagenome (GOLD analysis project Ga0206904, IMG submission 152981) | Enriched cells from forest soil in Barre Woods Harvard Forest LTER site, Petersham, Massachusetts, United States -... | ecosystem: Environmental > Terrestrial > Soil > Temperate forest > O...
CTTACCTAGGTCGAGTATGATCTTTTTGCCGAATGCAATATCCTTGCTGTTTACCTGGATGGTTTTATGATAAGTGGCCGTGCCAGAGAAGTACTTTATGCCATTGTCCGTGTTGTCTGTCCACGATGTCAGCGTATTTAAACGGATAGCCGCGGGTGCGCCTGATCTTGGCGGGAACTGTACATCCCATGCGCCAGATACGGTTTGCAGGGTTTGATAGTTGATCGTTGGAACAGTGCGGCTTGGCACAGATGTATTTTTACTGAACGTTACAAATACGGCCTCACGCTCGGCAAGGTGTAAAGGCACCGTGGTTCTGTCGCCATTGATGGTATAGCTTGCGGGCGTTACCGATCCGTTATCAGCACGCCATAGTTCAGCTTCTTTTCCCGTGATCCTGAAACTTGCATTGATGTCAATTGGCTTATCATTACGGTTCACCACAAAATAAATATCGGTATTGCCATCGCGGCGATGTATCCAGGCAATGTCGGTATCAATAGGTTTGTCAAATTCGGCATCGGGTTTTGTTCCTGATGCTTGCAATACAGTTTTAAGCGGCATGCCCCACATTACTTTGCCTTTACCGTATACACGTTGTGTTCTGCTTTGGCCGTCAAGGTCGCCCCATATCTCGCTGGTCAATTCTTCCAGTTCGTTATCCGATGTCGGGTATCCCGTTAAACCGGGAGTTCTTACAGGTCTCGGGCCGCATACCATTGCACCGCCTGAAACAAGCTCTTTGATCTTGCGCAATATAGGCAAGGTCATCTCATCCGTCTGCGGAAGCACTAATACCGAATAGGTCATCCCATCAGGCATAACCAATTTGCCATCGGAATTAACACTCATCCTGTTCAGCAGGGCGTCTGCGTTAATAAAATCGTACTGGTAACCATCGGGTAAAGTTGGTTGCAGGCCTGCGCCCCAAAAGGGCATGGTTGATGGCGCGCCTTCGTTAAGCAGGTAGGCAACATCGGCAACGTACAAGCCTTTTTGCAGCATGTATGAGTTGCGCGAAACGTAATCCATAAAGGGCTTAGCTTGTTCGGCCCAGGTTATGTTACGATTTAAATGCGTGCCGACCATCACATTCCCTGGCTTGGTATCCAACGGCTGGTGCGCCGAAGTGTGGAACACGAGGCGGTTAATGCCTTGCGTGAACCAATAGTCGCTAATTTTTTTGAGCGTGTACGGCGATTCGTAGTTTCCCCCGGTGAACGATTCTGCAGCGATGATATTTTTACCATAAACATGCCCTGCCGACGCCGCGCCACGTACATCCATATAGTACATGGATGATGGGTGCAGATCTTTTACCCAAAACTCGCCCATGGGTATGTCGACATATTTTTTATCCAGTAATGCATCTTCGGTATTTTCAAGCGATACGCCTCCGGCTTCACCATAAGTTTTGATACCTTCCTTATTTAAATGATCTGTAACCGTTCCGTAATGGTTTCCGGCAAACATGTCTACCAGCGTACGTCTGAAATCCCACAATAGTTTATCACTCGTTTCTGAACTTTGAACGATCTTTCCTGCCAGCGCGGGCAGATAGGGTACCAGGTTGTAACCCCTTCGTTTCTCAAACTCAGCAGGCATATCATCCGTCCAGTTCTGGATGCCGGCCTCCCAGCTATCCATCATCACATAGCCTAACCGGGTGCCATACAATTTACCCAATTCCTTTTTTATCGGGTCGGTGTATCCGGTCAAATAAGCTTCGATATGTTTTTTGCTGAGTTTATCCGCTTCCCAACCCAAAGCCGAGGGCACCGCCGGGCGGTTCTTGGCCCCAGTCTGCGAATACCCAAAGCGCATGATGGTGTAATTCCCTTCCGGGATATTCCAATGCAGCGTACCATCTGCATCCATTTTTGATGTAAGTACGATAATTTTCGATGGATCGATCACCGCGCTTGCAGGTGCTTGCGGAGTAGCCGTCGCGCTGTATTCGAACAACTGATTAAACCCTGCTTTATCTTCCCAACGATTTACCCTGCCGCCCGAAAATAATTTAAGTTCGCAAAGTTCATATACACTGTCGGGTTTGGTCTCAGCCTGTGATATCACTTCTGCGGGCGTATAAGCGGCACTATTGATCTCAAGTTTGTAATACTTCGCATTGGTTTCCGCGAAAGCAAAAGTGCGCACATTACCGCCCCGGTAACCTTGCTTTCCCGGTAGCACCGCTAAGGTTTTAAAAGTAACGCCATCATTGCTGGCTAACAAACGACCAAATGGTATACCACGCCGGCCGGCAATGCTAAGCGCCCTGGCAGTGAACGGCTTGTTAAAGCTATACAATATCCACGCTGGTCCCGGCTTGCCTGAGGCAGTTTTTATCTTGATGGTAGAGTTAAGGTCATCATCTAAAAGAGAGCTTGCATTAATTGAGCCTGCGCCCGATGTAACTTGCGGTTGGTTATCGGTCATGCTTAATTCATCGGGCGGAGTAGGGTAGGCGATCACCGCGAAGTCGGCATAATAGCCTGTAGCATTGCCCCAATTGCGGATAGCGCCTATAGTAGTTGGTGGGTGAGGCAATACGCCGTTAAATACTTTACCACCTTTAACATTCAGTTCGCTCCAAACCAGTTTTTTCATAGCTTGCTCAGGTTTTACCCATGGCCCGCCGGTAAGGCTCCAGCCCGGCGAACTGAATATAGCCATCTCGAGGTTCAACCGTTCGGCCTCGTTTGCGGCAAAATGTACAGCATTCAGCCATTGCGGCGTGCCAAATTCAATTTTTGTGGCGGTGGTTTGTCCGCTGCCCGCGTTAACATCGGCTAACTGCATACCTGCTATGCCTACTCGTTTCATCCATTCCAGGTCTTTGGTAATGCCGTCTTTACTGATATTGCTTTTTGTCCAATGCCACCAGGTACGCGGGTGTGCTGACGCCGGAGGATCAACAAAGCCTGCATTTAGTTCGGCAACAGGTGTTTGCGCGTTGGTGTGAACACAAGCTGTTGATAATATTGCGGCAATAATGGCCTGGAAAGCGACGGTGTTTTTCATAGCTTAATTTAAAAGGTATTTTTTGAACGGTTGATGTTGCAGACCCTTTAAACCTTCAACCACACAAGCGGCGTTGAACTTTGCACCTGCTTCGATGGTATGGGTATGGTCTTTTACCGTAAAATAGCGGGCCATTACCGTATCTTGCCCAAGTTGATCATAATGATCAGCTATGATCTTGTTCAGGTCGATGAACTCAACGCCTTCCTGCGCGGCAGCTTCTTTATCCCATTCAACATAATCAGCACCTACACGGTCAACTTTTCCATCTTTCCAGATATTACGCGGCACCAACGACAGAACGATAGGTATCCCGCCTTTGGCTTTGGTGTCTTTAATGTATTGGCGGATATTCCACCCAAAAGAGTGCACCATTTCCGTTTTCTGTGTGCGGGGGTTAACCACTTCGGCGCTATCATCGCCATTGCCTTTTAACGTGGTCGGGTTACCATCGTTATGCCCGAACTGTATCAACACAAAGTCGCCGGGTTTAATATAAGGGTTCACCTTATCCCAAAATCCACCTGTACGGAAGCTACGGCTGCTGGTACCGCCAAAAGCTTTGTTCTGCACCGATATTTTAGTGGTATCGAACAGGTTCTGAATAAAACTGCCCCAGCCCCAAAGACCGCCATCGCCGCGGCCATACGTGCCGTTGCGAACGGTAGAATCGCCAATTAGATACAGCGTTGGTTTTTGCGTGGGTTTAAAAAGTATGAATGACGACAGCACAACTAATGCCGCCGACAAAGCCAAAAGCTTTGTGTAATTGGTAAGGTTCATGAATAATTCAGGTGTTGTTTCGGTTTCAGGTACTAATATAAAAAGCCTAACCCAGATCTGCATCCTGTAGTGTTATGCCATACGAACTTGTGCACAAACAGGCCTCATTACAAGATCTGAAAAAAAGTAATATTGGTTATGTAACAACGTTTATAACAACTAAAGGTGAAACCTACGAAATGGTCAGTATTTAGAGTGATCGGCCCTTTGTATTATATTAATTACCCGGCAGTTAACACATTCAGCTTTTAAAGTGTTATTTTTACGAGGAAAATCATATCGATAAAACAATTATACACAGTGCATAATTTTAAGGTCTATATTGGCGGAATATTTTTTCTGTTGCTTTTTAGCGCTATCGTAAAAGCTCAGTGTCCCGAAAATATCGGCTTTGATTATGGTAATTTTAAGAATTGGAATGGCCTGTCGGGTAAGATAAACTCCGATGGCAGCCTAACATTGAACAATACCGGGATAATTGACGGCACACATACCATTTTTTACGCCAAAGACAATTATAAGGACCCTTATGGGGGATTCCCCATAAAGAGCCCCAATGGTAGCAGTTGTTGCGTGCGGCTTGGTAATAGCCAGACAGGGCAAGGCGCAGAACGGCTTACCTATACTTTTACGATCCCCGCTAACGATCCCGATTATAGTTTGATCTACTATTATGCCGTGGTTTTTCAAAATCCGGGTCACCTTGATTATCAACAGCCTAAGTTCACCGCGAAAGTTTTTGATGTGACCGATAATAAATACACCGACTGCGGCAGCTTTAATTTTGTCGCCGCTTCAAATTTACCCGGCTTTCAACAAACCAGCGGACAGGTGTTTTATAAGGATTGGTCGCCCGTAACTATTAACCTGCTTGGTTTTGCCGGCAAAACGCTGCGGTTGGAGTTTACCACTAACGATTGTTCGCTTGGCGGCCATTTTGGCTATGCTTATCTTGATGTTAACCAGAATTGTACATCACCGGTATCGGGTAATGTATTTTGCGCCAGTACAACAACGCCGGTAACATTGGCTGCACCGTCGGGTTTCCAGGCATATCATTGGTTCCAGGGGACTGATTTTACACATGAAATTGGTAACACCAATACGTTATATATTAGTCCTGCGCCTGTGATAGGTTCAAAATACGCAGTGCGCATAGTACCTTACCCTGGCATTGGCTGCGAAGATACCATATATACCACGATAAGACAGACCGAGCCGCTTAACCTGATGGTCAAAGATTCGATCACTTCGTGTGCAGCAGAAGGCGTAGATCTTACTGATCCAAGTGTTACTGCGGGCAGTAATTCGGATTTTACGTATACCTATTACTCCGATGCGGCCTGTGTTACCAATTTAATAGGACCTCAAAACATAACTACTACCGGCACTTATTATATCAAAGCTACTACACCTGGTGGTTGTGAGGTTGTTAAGCCGGTACATATTTTTGTTTTTAACCGATCGTCAGTAATGGTCAAGGATCCGCCGCCTGTTTGCCGGCCTGGAATGATAAATATTACCGACACCACCATAACATCGGGTAGTACTGGCGGTTTGGTGTATAGCTACTGGAAGGATCAGGCTGCTACTCAAAAGGTGAAAGATCCAACCGCTGTAGATTCGACAGGAATATATTACATTAAAGCGACCAATAAAGGCGGCTGTAGTGTTGTAGTGCCTGTTACGGTTACCATAGTTGAACTGCCCAAAGTAGTAATAACTAACCCTGCAGCTTGTGTCACGGTTGATATGACGCAGGCTTCGGTAGTTAAAGGGAGCGACAGTGGTTTGACATTTAGTTACTGGATGGATAAGCAGGCTACACAGCCATTAGCGAACCCTCAAAATATAACCAGCAGCGGTACCTATTACATCGAAGCAACAAATGTAGCAAGCTGTACAACTATTGCGCCAGTAAATGTTACGGTCAATGCTATACCGGTAGTGCATATAACTGATCCTTCAGCGGTCACTTTTCCCGAAACAGTAGATATCACAGCAACTTTTACACCACAGGGAGGTTTAGCCTACACTTATTGGCACGACGCCAAGGCGACTAAATCATTAGCATCGCCCAAAGCTGTTACCAGAGATGGTACCTACTATATCAAAGCTGATAACGGTACTTGTAATACTATTTATCCTGTAAAAGTGACCATAGGTAAACCACCGCCGGTTGAATCTGATGTCAATGTATTTACCCCTAATGGCGATGGTGTAAATGATGGATTTAAAATTAAGGCGCCCCTTTCAATAAAATTGCACTCATTCAAGATATATGCATCGTGGGGCCAACTTTTATTCGAAACAACCGATATTAATAAATATTGGGACGGTACCTACCAGGGTAAACAAATGCCGGTAGGTACATATTACTGGATATTTGATGCTTTTGACACTTACACCAGTGCTGATCTGAAACTCTCGGGCAGCATAAGTATCGTGCGTTGATATGAACACCTGTGGGTATATTGTTTAGTTCGTAATAATTGATTTTATTAATTTCAAGAATATTATACCGGTCAATTATATTTTTAATTATAATTGTGTCGGATAAAATTATTGACCGGTCAGCTGTCTGAATGCTTTATGATGACCTGAGAAAACCTTTAACAATTATACATATGAAGAAAGTCTACTTACCATTACTCGTTTTAATTTTGGGGTCTGCTGTCGGAGTACACGCCCAGGATGGCTTTGGCGACTTGCTTAAGTCGGGCCCCGCTGATGCTACCAAATTAGCACAAGCTTACTGCAATTCGTTTTTTAAAGGATTTGGAACCGGTTTAAATGGTGGCTGGACAAACACTGCAAAAACAAAAGGATTAGGACATTTTGAGATCCGCGCAAGCGTGTCGGCGGTTTTTGTTCCTGCATCCGATCAATCGTTCGATATTAACCTATTAGGATTGTCTAGTAGTATTAGACCAGATAACCCAGCTCAACATATTTCTCCAACCTTTGGCGGGAACGGAGATGGAGCTAAAATAAGGGTTTATGCGCCAGATAATACTCATTATCAAACATTTACATTACCAAGTAGTGTAAGTGACGTGATACCTGCGCCACAAATACAGGCTACTGTTGGCCTGGTTTACAATACCGATATTACGGTACGCTATGCACCAAAGATCAACATAGGTGATAAATATGGCACTGTAGATATGATAGGTTTTGGTATCAAACATGATATTATGGCCGACCTGAGCAAAGGCAGGCCAACGCCATTTAACCTATCTGTGCTTTTTGGTTATACCAGATTGAACTATACCTACGGGTTAAATGTAAAACCTGATGCCGGCACTGTGCCTAAAGACCCATCTCAAAGTACCGATTTTAGCAACCAGCAGCTCGCCGTTCATTTTAACGGTATAAATGTTGGCGCTATCATATCTAAAAAACTAGCCTTCTTTACACCATTCTTCTCGGCGACATATCAGTCGGCGAATACTGATGCGGGTATGTATGGTAATTATCCTTTCACCAATGGGTATAATGGAGTTTCCAGTACCTATACCACTTACACCGATCCTATCCAGATCAAAGAGACCAGTATAAGCAATGTGCGGGCCGACGTTGGCTTCCAGTTAGATTTTACTTTTTTTAAAATATACGGTTCGTATAGTTTTGCTCAATATCCATCAGCCAATGGAGGCATTGCTATAGGCTTTTAATAGTAAACTATTTATTTAAAAAGCCTTGCAGTAAAATTCTGCAAGGCTTTTGTTATTTATGATAACCAGGATCGGCTATGTCGATAAAAACATTAAATAGATCAGATCAACTATTATATCCTAAAAATAAACTAACTTCGTTAAAAAAGGAATGTTCCCCACATTTCAAAATAAACATTTTACCCTGAATTAATGTTGTTAAGGTAATTGGCTCAATTTATATTCTATCTTTCTGCCGTACTTTAGTTTTAGTATTTTCTCCCCATGTATCTGTCTTGCCGGGTTTAATTGGCGACAGTTGTAATTCGTTTGTCTCTGCTGTAGTAAGCTCACCTGTTGGTTGAATGTTGAACGGGGTTATTAATTGTAGTTCTTTAATTTAAAATACCTGCATATGAAAAAAGTTTGGATACCTCTCATTGTAGCTTTTTTAGTTAATTGCGCAAGATCCAGCGCCCAGGGAAATTTTGCGAATATCTTCGTGAACGGTCCATCCGATGTGACCAAGATAATGCAGGCCTATTCGCCGCCTTTTTTTAAAATGTACGGAACAGACATGAATAGTGCTTGGGTAACCACCGCTAGGGCTAAAAAAAAGTTTCATTTTGAGATAACAGGTGGGGCAACCATAGCTTTTGTACCGGGATCCGAAAAAACCTACGACGTTGCTAAAATTGGTTTATCGAATAATATTACCCCAAATGACCCCAATAACACTATTTCACCAACGTTTGGCGGGATAGGCATTGGTACGGCAGCGGTTAATATTTATGCTTTAGATCATGTGCATTATATTGTGCACAAACTACCGTCGGCGGTCAGCAAATATTTAACCACTCCGCAAATACAGGCAAGTGTTGGCTTGTGGTATAATACCGACATTATCGTACGTTTTGTCCCAACATCGAGCCTTGGCTCCGAATATGGCGATGCCAATACGATAGGCGTTGGTATAAAACACGACCTAACATCTGATCTGAGTAAAGATGAGCCGATGCCTTTCGATCTGGCAGTATATTTTGGCTATACAAGGTCAAATTATAGCTATGGGTTAAGTGTGCTGCCCGAGGCAGGCGCGCAACCTAAGGACGCATCGCAAAGCACCGATTTTAGCAACCAGGAATTTGCGGCACATCTTAATAACTATAATGTTGGAGCTATTATTTCTAAGAAATTTGGATTCATTGAGCCCTTTGTTTCATTATCTTACCAAAACACCCAAAGCACGATAGGGATGTACGGCAATTATCCGTTCACTAACGACTTTATTGGGAACAAGAATGTATATACCACATTTACCGATCCGGTACAGTTTCAGTCGACAAGCTTGAGCAGTATACGTGCCGATATTGGCGCCCAGGCCGAATGGCGCTTTATTAAGATATTTCTATCAGCTGGCGTCGCTAAATATATGTCATTGAGCGGTGGTGCCGGGCTACAGTTTTAATAAAAGAGCAATAAATTATTAAGAAATGCCTTGTAAGTTAAAACTTGCGGGGCTTTTTTGCATCGGTATGATCTGCTTTCAATTAAGATAATATGATACAATAGCTGGGGAAAATGATATAACAAACAAACGGTCAGGTAAAATATTTTTGTTAAAGCCAATAAACCATACTTAACTTAATTTTAAGCAGTAATATTCATTGGCGATATTTTTTAAAACATCAGACCTTAATGATAATAAAGCTTTCTCCAGAGCCACGAGTGCCACAATTCGCATATCTTTTCATTGAACCTATAACATTTACATGGAAAGGATAACTGCAAAATATTATATCGAAACGCCGTTAGCTATCGAAAAAGCAGCCAACGTTCTGGCGGGTGAACAGTCATCTGGAACGTTCGTAGCCATTCCGGGTGAAACAGAAGAACTTAAACAACGCTTTGCGGCAAGGGTTGAGTCAATTACTCCATTAGATTCGGTAAGCGGACCATCTATTCCGGGTATCACTGTGAGTGGAGGCGCTTATCATCATGCCAATATTGAAGTTAGCTGGTCGATAGAGAATTTTGGTTATAACCTCCCTGTTCTGATCTCAACTTTACAAGGCAATTTATACGAACTGACCCAGTTCACCGGACTTAAGCTGATGGATATTGAATTACCGGCATCGTACGGTGATCATTTTAAGGGCCCGGCATTTGGTATTGAAGGCTGTCGCAAATTAACCGATGTTACCGGCAGACCGCTTATTGGTACCATCATAAAGCCAAGCATCGGTCTTTCAATAGCCGATACGGCAGCGTTGGTCAAAACACTGGTAGAAGCGGGCATCGACTTTATTAAAGACGATGAATTGCTATCATCATCGGCTAATTCAAATTTTAACGACAGGGTCGACGCTGTAATGGCCGTGATCAATGCTCATGCGGATAAGACGGGTAAAAAAGTGATGTACGCTTTTAACCTCAGCGATGAGGTTGATAGTATGTTGCACCGGTATGATAAAATTGTTGCCGCCGGCGGAACATGTGCCATGGTGAGTTTGAATAGTGTTGGTCTATCTGGCGCAAAAAAAATATGCGACCAAGGCAAGCTGGCTATTCACGGGCACCGTAACGGCTGGGGAATGTTGAATCGTCACCCATTATTAGGTATCGAGTTCCCGGCATATCAAAAGCTATGGCGTTTGGCTGGCGTTGATCAGATCCACGTTAACGGTATTCAAAATAAATTCTGGGAGTCAGACGATTCCGTGGTACGTTCTATCGAAGCTTGTTTGAAGCCTATGTTCGGCGGCTTCTCCGTATTACCTGTTGTATCATCGGGCCAATGGGGCGGACAGGCTTTTGAGACCTATCGCCGCACCCAGACCACCGATCTGTTATATATGGCAGGGGGTGGGATCATGGCACACCCCGAGGGACCTGCGGGAGGCGTAAGGGCATTAAAGCAAGCATGGCAAGGCGCGGTTGATGGTTTGTCGCTCGAAGATGCCGTAAAGCAATATCCTGAGTTTGCCCTGTCGGTTAAAAAATTCGGAGGGAAATAATGGCCGCGCAGCAAGATCTTTTATTAGCCTATTACGGCGATGATCTTACCGGATCTACGGATGCGCTGGAGTTTCTGAGCCTTGCAGGTATCAAAACAGTCCTGTTCATTGATCCGCCTACGGCTAGCCAGTTGGCAAAATATGACAGCCTGCAAGCTATCGGTGTAGCCGGTTCTACCCGTTCGATGCCACCTGACGAAATGGAGAAAGTGCTACGTCCGGCCTTTGAAGCATTGAAAACTTTGGGCGCGCCGCACGTACATTATAAAGTATGCTCCACGTTCGATTCGTCGCCTGTTATTGGCAGTATTGGTCGTGCTATCGATGTAGGGGCCGAGATATTTAGTGCGCCTTTCATTCCGCTTCTGGTGGCTGCGCCTGCTTTAGGCAGGTATTGCGCTTTTGGTAATTTGTTTGCCCGTATGGGGATAGGTAGCAATGGCGCTATTTTCCGGCTCGACCGGCATCCATCCATGAGTAAGCATCCGGTTACCCCAGCTGACGAAAGCGACCTGCGCCTGCATCTCGCAAAACAAACAAAAAAACGGATCGGCTTGATGGATATCCTGCAGGTAGCATTACCGGAAAATGAAGCCAAGGCCGTCTTAGATACAATAATCAATAATGGACCAGAAGTAGTTTTGTTCGATGCGATACACGAAGAACAGCTGGCAAACATTGGCGCTTTGATAGATAGTTATGCTGATAAAGGCAGGTCTTTATTCTCTGTCGGTTCGTCGGGTATTGAAATGGCTTTGGGCGATCACTGGGCAAAACAGGGCTTAGTAAAAGCAAAACCAACCTGGCCGCATCCCGGCAAGGCAGAAGCATTGCTGGTTATTTCGGGTAGTTGCTCACCGGTAACATCGGCACAGATCGATCATGCCTTAGCCAATGGTTTTGCCGAGATCGCATTAAATACAAACCGCGCCATCGACGCGGATGAGGACCTGGTGAATGACCTCACCAAACAGGTCAGCGAATATATCAATGCTGGGCAAAGCGTTATTGTGCATACCAGTTTGGGAAGCGACGATCCGCGTATCGGGCAAACCACCGCGCTGCTAATGCGAAAAGGTAATGACAAGGAGCAGATCCAAGGCCTCACGGCTAAAATATATGGCATCGTGCTTGGACAAATAGCTAAAGGTGTAGCCGCGAATACAACATTGAAACGGATAGTAATAGCAGGTGGCGATACGTCGAGTTTCGCAGCAAGGGCAATGGGTATCGAGGCTGTGGAGATGATCGCTAAAGTATCGCCCGGAGCGCCACTTTGTAAAGCTTATGCCCCGGGTTCACCGGTTGATGGGATGGAGGTGAATTTTAAAGGCGGTCAGGTTGGCGCCAAAGACCATTTTTTAACAGTATTGAACGGAGATACGATATAGAATTTAGATATGAGTAAACAAAAAACATTAGGACTGATACATACATCGGCAACACTGGTGCCGGTGTTTCAGCAATTGTGTAACCAATATTTGCCCGGAGTTAACGTGTTCAACATTGTTGACGATAGCCTGGTGAAAAACATTATAGCGCGTGGCAGCTTAACGCCAGCGATAGCCAAGCGTGTGGCCGATTATGTGGCTTCGGCCGAGGATTCGGGTGCCGACCATATCCTGGTCACTTGTTCATCAATAGGTGCTGCTGTTGAGGCTGCTGCCGAGACCGCGCATGTGCCTGTTCTGCGCGTAGATCAGCCCATGGCCGATCTTGCAGTACGAACGGGCAAACGGATAGGAGTTATCGCGACCTTAAAAACCACGTTAGAACCAACAAGCGACCTGGTGATCCGTCGCGCTGCGCTTGCAGGCAAACAAATTGAGTTGGTCTCCAAAGTATGCGAAGGTGCTTTTGACGCGCTAATGAGCGGTAACGCCGCCCTGCATGATGAGTTAGTGACCAAAGCGCTGAAAGAGCTTTCATCGCAGGTCGATGTGATCTTACTGGCGCAAGCATCAATGGCGAGGGTAGTGGATGGCTTATCCGAAGAGGATAAAACAGTACCTATTATTGCCAGTCCGCCTAATGCCATCAAATATTTAGCAACCATCATGTAATGGTAAGGTCGGTACAAAAATATTGTTTAATGGTAAGTGCCTTAGCGGCGTTCCTGCTTGTTTTTGGTCTGTTTTTAAATAATATCCATATCTGGCAGCCATCGGCTTTAACGCTTGCGGTAAGCTTTACTGTTGGTATAGGGCGTATCGAAGCCTTAAAAAATTATCAGTACACTGCATTTATTATTGTGGCCGTAGTAGCCGGGATGCTTTATCCCGCAGCTTTTTTAAAGTGGGGTAGTTTCGATCTGCGCAATAAGTGGCTCATCTTGTTCATTGTTCAATTGGTGATGTTCGGCATGGGCATACAAATGAGCGTCCGCGATCTTACAGGGCTTGGCACCACCGGAAAAGGCGTTTTGGTCGGCTTACTGTGCCATTTTTCCATCATGCCGTTAATGGGTTTCCTGCTGACCAGGATATTTCATTTTGACCCCGAGATCGCCGCGGGTATCATCCTGATAGGGTCTTGCTCAAGCGGATTGGCATCCAATGTAATGGTTTATCTGGCAAGGGCCAACCTGGTATTGTCGGTTACCATAACTGCTATGGCAACGCTGGCCGCGCCTTTTATGACACCTTTTTTGATGAAATTGCTTGCCGGTACTTTGATAGAGGTGAAATTTGGGGCCATGATGACCGAGATCATCAAGATCGTGATAGTACCCATCGGCGCGGCTTTACTACATGATCACCTCAAACGGGCACCGTCCGCACAAAGCAAAAATATATACAAAATTGCCATAGCGTGTGTAATATGGTTGGCGGCGTTACCCCTGGGTTTGTGGGCATTTTTGATCAGTAATTTATCAGTTACTGCACAGCAGTCAGCTGAGTTGTTCAGCTTTTTAACCGGTGCTTTTTTAGTGGGGGTACTGTATCACCAGCTCACTAAAAAGGTAACCAAACTGGATAGTTTTATGCCTTATGTTTCGATGTTCGGCATCATATATTTCACCACGGTAACCACCGCTGCCGGCCGCGATAATTTGCTACAAGTGGGTATTATCTTGTTTTTAGCATCGGTGATACACAATGCGGCAGGCTACTTTTTTGGTTATTGGCTGGGCCGTGCAGTGGGGATGGACAAAAATTCGTCGCGCACAATTGCCTTCGAGGTTGGGCTGCAAAATGGCGGTATGGCATCCGGTCTGGCTGGCTCGATGGGTAAGTTGGCAACGGTTGGTCTGGCGGCCGCGGTATTTAGCCCCTGGATGAATATCTCGGGCTCATTGCTGGCTAATTACTGGCGCAGGCGCCCGGTAAGCAACACTGATGATAATATCGTATTGTATGATGAAAAAATATTACAATAAATGGCGCCCTGTTAGGGTTAGTTTTGGGCTCGCCTTTTAATATTGCCACCAATTAATAGTATTTTACTTGAACATGGCTAAATGCTTTAACAGAACAGGTATCGTTTCGCTTTTATTTTTGCTCATCTTTAGTACAGGTAAGGCTCAGAAAAGCCAGCCGGTATTGGGTTATGAGCAACTGAAAAAGTATGTGACGTATTTTAACTCGATAGATACCGAGGCGGTAAAGAATTATGTTCCTAATGGCCAGTCGTTCGAGTGGCTGTCGAAAAATATTCCGCTGTTCGAGTGCCCGGATACTACGCTGCAGCGGATGTATTATTACCGCTGGTGGAGTTTCCGCAAGCATTTGGTTAAAACGCCCAATGGCTTTGTTTTTACCGAATTTATAACTCCGGTAAAATTCGCCGGCGAATACAATACCATAAGTTCGGCAGTTGGTCACCAGGTGAATGAAGGCCGTTGGCTGCGCGATCCACAGTACATTAACGATTATATCAATTTCTGGTTGTTTGATGTACCCAAACTGTCCAAACCACACGGGCATAATTTCAGTAGTTGGATAGATGATGCGGTCTATCAGCGTAACCTGGTCAGTCCCGATAAGGCATGGATCGCCAAACTGTTACCAGCTCTGAATATCGATTATCAGCAATGGGAAAAAGAAAAGCAGCTGCCCGATCAAATGTTCTGGCAGTTTGATGTGCGCGATGCGATGGAAGAATCGATCAGCGGATCGCGTAAGGATAAAAACATCCGGCCGACCATCAACAGCTATATGTATGGCAATGCCAAGGCGTTAGCGCAAATGGCTGCAATTGTAGGCAACGATACTCTTCAAAAGAAATATACCACAAAAGCTACTGAACTGAAAGGTCTGGTTGAAAATAACCTGTGGAATGATGACGCTTCGTTTTTTGAAGTGAAATTAACTACTGGCCAGTTTTCCGGCGCACGAGAGGCCATCGGTTTTATACCCTGGTACTTCAATTTACCCGATGACTCGCCGAAATACGCCAAAGCCTGGGATCAGCTGACCGATACAACGGGTTTTAACGCACCATGGGGCTTAACCACAGCCGAGAGAAGGCATCCTAAGTTCCGCACACATGGCACCGGCAAATGCGAATGGGATGGCGCGGTATGGCCCTACGCCACAACGCAAGATCTGAAAGGGTTGGCTAACCTGCTCACCAACTATAAGAACCGTGGTAAAATGACACCAAAGGTTTTTTATGATAACCTGCACAAATATGCCTGGAGCCAGCAAATGTATGGCCGGCCATATATCGGCGAATACCAGGATGAAAAGACCGGGTACTGGTTAAAAGGCGATAACCCGCGCAGTACTTTTTATAACCATTCGGGCTTTGCCGATCTGATCATCAACGACCTTATCGGTATAAAACCACGTTTGGATAATACACTCGAAGTTGAACCCCTCATCCCGCAAGAGCAATGGGATTGGTTCTGCCTCGACAGGGTGTTATATCATGGTAAGAACATCACCATACTTTGGGATAAAAACGGCAGCAAATATCATAAAGGCAAGGGCCTGCACATTTATGCCGACGGAAAAGAAATATTACAAAGCGAAAGTTTAAAACATGTTTATGCAAAGCTTTAGCGAAACAGATACAGTGAATGAGAATAAAACAATTACAACAATGGATAGCAACATCCCGAATTTGACCATACAGTTTCCGGGTAAACTGGTGTTTGGCAAGGGGTGCTTATCCGCTTTGCCTGACGAACTGCTGAGCATGCAATGCTCGGTAGTATACATTATTACTATCCAACCTTTGCTAGCTCAAATAGCACAACTTAAACAAAAACTGGAAGCGGCCAATATTAAAGTTTTTGTAAATACTGATATTGTACAGGAACCAACTTTCACCGACTTTGAAAATTTAATGCTCAGCGCTTCCGGGAACGATGCCGACACGGTGTTAGGCATTGGCGGCGGCAGTGTATTGGATGTAGCCAAACTGGTAGCCGCGCAATTGAACAATACTCAATCCCTTGCCGATATCGTTGGCATTGGCTTACTCAAACAACGCGCTAAAAAACTGATCTGCGTTCCGGCAACATCAGGTACGGGGAGCGAGGTATCGCCGAACGCGATATTGGTGGATAACGAGAACCAGAAAAAAGGCATTATCAGTCCGTATTTAGTACCCGATGTGGTGTACGTAGATCCACTGCTGACCATGAGTGTACCTGCATCGATCACTGCCGCAACTGGTCTGGACGCGTTAACACATTGCCTTGAAGCTTATACCAATAAATTTGCCCAGCCGCTGATCGATGTTTACGCATTTGAAGGCATGCGCCTGATAGCGGCCAATATTGTACAGGCGGTAAACAATGGTAGTGATGAGGAAGCACGCACACAAGTAGCTATGGGCAGCCTGTTAGGTGGTTTTTGCCTGGGCCCGGTAAATACTGCCGGTGTACATGCACTTTCGTACCCTTTAGGTAGTTTGTTCCACTTGCCGCATGGCTTATCCAACGCGTTGTTGCTGCCTTATGTAATGAAGTTTAACATCCCGGCATCCCCTCAAAAATATG
>Ga0206904_1163_pt1 | contig 16395 bp, 11 predicted proteins | sample Alteio_BWOrgHeat_42_FD_152981 | JGI IMG/M metagenome (GOLD analysis project Ga0206904, IMG submission 152981) | Enriched cells from forest soil in Barre Woods Harvard Forest LTER site, Petersham, Massachusetts, United States -... | ecosystem: Environmental > Terrestrial > Soil > Temperate forest >...
CGCGAAGGTTTTGCTGAAGGCAAGGCTATTGATATGATGCAAACGTCTGCCCTTTTAGGGTTCGATACCAAAATCAAAGGTGTTACTAACGATTATGCTGCTACCGCCGGATCGGAAGTAGTTGTTATTACCTCCGGCTTGCCACGTAAACCTGGTATGACCCGTGAAGAGCTGATTGGCACTAATGCAAACATTGTAAAGAGTGTTACCGAAAACATCCTTAAATATTCTCCAAACACTATCATCATTGTGGTTTCAAACCCAATGGATACCATGAACTATCTTACACTGAAAACATCGGGCTTACCCAAGAACCGTATTTTAGGTATGGGCGGCGCTTTGGATTCATCAAGGTTTAAATATTACTTAAGCCAGGAACTTGGCTGCTCTCCTGCAGATTTAAATGCTGTGGTAATAGGTGGTCACGGTGATACCACAATGATCCCGCTGATTAATCATGCTACCTGGAACAGTATCCCTGTTACCCAGTTATTAAGTAAAGAACAGCAGGATAAAGTAGTTGCAGCAACAATGGTTGGCGGCGCTACCTTAACCAAACTGATCGGCACATCTGCATGGTATGCACCAGGTGCAGGTACAGCTGCTATGGTTGAAAGCATTGTACGCGATGAGAAAAAACTAATCTCGTGTGGTGTTGCGCTGGATGGCGAATACGGACAAAAAGATATCTCTTTAGTAGTTCCGGTTATTTTGGGCAAAGGCGGGTTTGAAAAAATCCTCGACTTTAAATTAAGTGATGCTGAACAAGCTGAATTTAACAAAAGCGCCGATGCAGTACGCAACATGAACCAGGTTTTGGTTGATACCGGCGTTATTTAAGAACTGCAGTTATTTATAAGAAAAGGCTTCTACTGATTGGTGGAAGCCTTTTTTATTTAAAATTAATTGTAGGCGATCAATTACTTAATTCGTATACTATTGGTACTTTATAAACGACCCGAACAGGTTTCCCATTTGCTAATGCCGGTTTCCATGGTGGCGAAAGCCTGATAACCCTAACAGCTTCCTCATCGCAGCCTCCACCTATGCCCTTTACAAGTTTAACATTTGTAAGTGTTCCATCCGTTTCAACTACCATGCTTATAATCACCTTTCCTTTAATACCATTCTCTCTGGCAATTGCGGGGTATCTCATATTCTTCCACAGAAACCTGCCAAAATCCCCTTCAAATAAAGGAGCAATATCAAATGTTTTAGTTATTGTTGTATCAATATCTGGTTTATAATATATATCGGATTTTACTAATTCTCCTCCGTTATAAAAAGATTTAAAATACTCATACTTATTTACTCTCCCTTTCCATTCTCCTTCCTTAACTCCATTCTCAATATTACCTTCTGTTAATATCTCCGTAAAATCGTCATTATATTGTATCCACTTACCCTTTCCGTTTTCAGTTAATGTATTACCGATTGTATCCTTACATTCATTAAAGAAAACCTTCCCGTAAAGCGAATAGGTCTTTATAACATATAACTTCCCGTTCGGATAAAAATCGATCTCACGCCCTGTTGGTTTCCCATTTTCAAAGCTTCCCATTGTTTTTTTCTTCCCATCGGGAAAATAAGCAATATATCTTCCCTGGTATAAAAGATTGATATCATTGGTTTTTGAGCTTGTAACTAATCTTACTTTCCCATTTTTATCATATTCATAAACAACAAACAGGCTTTTATCTGCACTCGTATCAGGTGGCAACACCACCATAGAGTAATCAGCACTATCTTTTGTTGAAACAAGTTTTCCGTTGTTTTTGAGATAATAAACCAAGCCACCCTTTTGAGCAAAGGCACCTGTAAAAAGCAAAAAGCTAAAAACCAAAGTAAGTATATGTTTATGCATAATTGTAATTTGAGTGTGAAGATAATATTTGTTTATACATTCGATTTATGTTCCTACATCTTTTTATGGTAATTAAAATATTACAATTATAACTATCATAAAATCAAACATTTCCTGTAATACTTCCTTTACACATTAATAAATATTAAACCCCAAACAATTAGCCGGTCAAATAATAAAATATGCCGTTAAACATAAAAAATATAACCCTGTTAATAATATTGCTTTCCGGCTTTAATAATCTCCGCGCACAGGATAGTACATTAATAGGCAAAACCATAAATTGGGACCTTGTAAAATGTATTGACTATGCCAAGAAAAATAATATTCAGATCAATAGCTTAAGGCTTTCACAGCAAATCAGCCAACAAGAGTATCTGTTATCAAGGGCTGCCCGTTTGCCCGATCTTTCAGGTACGGCTAGTCAAAATTTCGAGCATTCAAAAGGCAACCAGGTATATAACAGCGCCACCAATACTTTTAGTCAAAGTTCCGGTTTCACAGCTTCAGGTTCGTATAGTTTAAATTCAAATGTTACCCTGTATAATGGTAACTATATCAATAATAACATCCAGCAAAAGAATTTATCGGTACAGTCGGCAAATCTTAATATTATACAACAGGAAAACGATATTACTTTACAGATAACGCAAGCCTACCTCACTATTTTGCTGGATAAGGAGAACATAATTTATGATTCCGACCTTGTAAATACTACTAAAGCCCAGGTTAAACTTGAGCAGCAAAGATATGATGTCGGCAGCGTGGCCCGCGCAGCGTTGATCCAGCTACAGGCGCAGCAGGCAAATGACCAATACACCCTTGTTAATGCCCAAAATACAGAAAGGGGCGATTTGCTTACGCTAAAGCAGCTTTTGCTTTTACCAAGTGATGTTGATTTTGATATTATTAAACCCGATACTATAACACCTATTGATACGGTTATTGCTTTCCACACAGTTGAGCAAATTGCCTTAAAAAATCGACCAGAAGTAAAAAATGGTGAGCTGGTATTAAAAATAGCCCAATATGATGTGGATAAAGCAAGAGCCGGATACAAACCAACTTTAACCGCAGGCGCGGCACTCAATAGTGGTTATACAAGCGGACAAGGGAACATTGGCAGTCAGTTCGGCAATAACTTCACCCAACAACTTGGCTTTACACTAAACGTACCGATATTTACTAAAAGGGTTGTAAAGACTCAGGTTGAAGAAGCTAAAATAAATGTCGACCAGGCCCAACTCAACCTTAAAAACACAAAAACAACACTCTCACAAGCCGTTGAGCGGGCTTTTATAAATGTTCAGAACTCAAAAAGTCAGTACGATGCTGCACTTGAACAGTATAAATACAGTAAGGAAAGCTACAGGATTGCAAGTGAGCAGTTAAAGGTTGGAGTAGCTAATACAGTAGATTTCCTTTTGCAAAAAACCTTGTTTGTGCAGGCGCAGCAAGCCTTTATACAAGCAAAATATAATGAGCTACTTACTTTAAAGATATATGACTTTTACAGAGGGATCCCTATTAAACTATAAAACAGCGCTATCATGAAACCCGTTTTGAAAAGAATACTGATTATAGCCGCAATACTGATAGCCATAATATTAATATGGTACTTTTTTATCAATAAAAAAGATGCGCCTATTACCATACAGTCCGAAAAGCCTGATACAGGTTATATTGCACAGAGTGTAACCGCCACGGGTAAAATTGAACCAGTGGATACTGTAACAGTGGGTACACAAGTATCTGGTATAATAAAATATCTGTATGTCGATTTTAATTCGAAGGTAAAAAAGGGTCAATTATTAGCTGAGCTTGATAAGTCATTATTACAAGCCACTCTCGATCAATACAACGGAAATTTATTGAATACCCAAAGCCAGGAAGTTTATGCGAAAAACAACTTCGACAGGCAAAATTTGCTCTTTAAAACCGATGCCATAAGCAAATCCGACTATGATATTGCCTTAAATACTTATAATGCAGCAAAAGCTAATGTAAAAAGCGCTCAGGCCCAGGTAAGATCGGCACAGAAAAACCTCACTTACGCTGATATTTATTCGCCTATTGATGGCGTAATACTAAATCGTAACATCAGCATAGGGCAAACTGTAGCCGCCAGTTTTAGTACCCCTACCCTGTTTATTATTGCCAAGGATATTACCAAAATGGAAGTGGAAGCAAATGTTGATGAGGCCGATATTGGTGATGTAAAATCGGGTAACCGTGCCTCATTTACTGTCGATGCTTTTATAAATGATTCGTTTAATGGTACTGTTGAAGATGTGCGTTTGCACCCATCTGTATCGGCAAACGTGGTGACTTATACTACCATTATAAACGCGCCGAATAACGACATGAAGCTTAAGCCCGGGATGACAGCCAATATTGTGATTTATACCAAAGAAGTGCATGGCGCTATGCTGATTCCAGCAAAGGCTCTGGCCTTTGCCCCTGATTCATCTTTATTAAAAGATTATGAAATTGTTGGCAAGGTTAGTCGTAAAGCAATGCATAAGGGTAGCGCATCCGGCGGCGGAAGCCCGACAGCTAACCAGGTATCACACACCGCAAAAAGCAGGAACGACAGTTCCGGCATTACTAAACAAAGGGCCTCAGTATGGCTTTTACAGGGTAAAAAACTTGTACAAACAAGGATCACCATTGGCTTAAATGACAATACCCATGTTGAAGTATTGTCCGGCTTAACATCTACCGATATGGTAGTAACTGGTGTAACAGGTGGGGCAGCAGGAAAAATTGCCGGAACCACACCTGGCGCAAGTCCATTCTTACCAGCACGCCGCGGAGGCGGAGGTGGTGGCGGCGGAGGAGGCAAACCCAAATGAGCAAAAAAATATTAGAAATAAAAGATCTTAAACGCGAGTTTCAGATGGGCAGCGAAACCGTAAGGGCGCTTAAGGGAATAAGCTTTGATGTTGATGCCGGCGAGTTTGTAACCATAATGGGCAGCAGCGGGTCGGGTAAAACAACCTTGTTAAATATCCTTGGGTGCCTGGATAAACCTTCTATAGGTAATTATTTTTTAGATGGCGTTGATATAAAACAGTTATCGCGCGATGAACTTGCCCAGTTGCGCAACCATAAAATAGGCTTTGTTTTCCAGGCATACAATCTACTACCGCGTACAACAGCCCTCGAAAACGTTGAACTGCCTTTATTATATAACAAGGAAATAAGCGCATCTGAACGGCGTGAAAGAGCGATCCATGCATTGGAAGCAGTAAAATTAGCCGACAGACTTGATCATACACCAAATCAGCTATCGGGTGGTCAACAACAGCGTGTAGCCATTGCCAGGGCATTGGTTAACGAACCCGTAATGATTTTAGCTGATGAAGCAACAGGCAACCTTGATAGCCGTACATCTTACGAGATCATGGCGTTAATGCAGGACCTGAATAGTAAGGACAATAAAACTATAGTATTTGTAACGCACGAACCGGATATTGCTTCATTTAGCAGCCGTACAATTCAGTTGCGGGATGGTATTATACAGAAGGACACCCAAAATCAAAATAAGCGGTCGGCTAAAGAGGTATTGGAAGGTTTACCCGTGTCTGATGATTATTGATTTAATTAGTGAATTATTGAGTTACTGAATTGATGAATAAAAAAATGACTTAATGACCATTGACAAATGACTAAAAGAAATGAGCTTAATTAACCTGATACGGATAGCGCTTAAGGCATTGCAGCGTAATAAACTACGGGCATTTTTAACAATGCTCGGTATTATTATTGGCGTGGGCTCGGTTATAGCAATGGTGGCAATTGGTCAGGGCTCGAAACAAAGCATCCACGATCAGCTTTCAAACATGGGCACCAATATGATCACCGTTCAGCCTGCAAGTAATCTTAATGGCGGGGTGCGTATTGCAGGTACCAGTTTCCAGACACTTACTGCGAAGGATATTACTGCCTTAAAAGCTAATGCACAATACATTACTGAACTTTCACCTTCCGTAAGCTCAAAGGGGCAAGCTATTAATGGCGCATTAAACTGGCCGACTACAATGTCGGGCGTAAGCCCCGAGTATTTGGATATCCGGAAATTATCTCTCAGGGATGGCATAGCATTTACGCAAAATGATGTTTTAACATCTGCCAAGGTATGTTTAATAGGTCAAACAGTTATTGATAACCTTTTCCCTAATGGTGAAAATCCAATAGGCAAGATCATTCGTTTTGGCCATATCCCTTTCCAGATAATAGGTGTGCTAAGTCCAAAGGGATTTAATGCTTTCGGGCAGGATCAGGATGATATTTTAATTGCACCGTACACAACAGTTCAAAAACGAATCCTGGCCAGTATTTACTATTCAAATATTTATGCTTCTGCAGCAAATGAAGGAGTGACAGATGCAGCCGTAACCGAGATGACCCAGGTATTACGAGACTCGCACCGCCTGCGGTCATTTGAGGACAATGATTTTACTGTTCGTACTCAACAGGAGCTTATTGCCACCTTAAGCTCAACAAGCGGTTTGCTTACTGTTCTGCTAACTGTGGTAGCCGGAATTTCATTGGTGATAGGCGGTATCGGCATTATGAATATTATGTACGTTTCAGTAACAGAACGTACAAAAGAAATTGGCCTTCGTATGTCTATAGGTGCGCGCGGAAAAGATATTTTAATGCAGTTTTTAATGGAAGCTGTGCTTATCAGTATAACCGGGGGTATTATTGGAGTGTTGCTCGGCTTTGTATCAACCCAAATTGTTACCTTAACCCTGGGTTGGCCAACTATAGTGTCCGAATCTTCTGTGGTATTATCTTTTGTGGTTTGCGCAGTTACAGGAATCTTCTTTGGATATTATCCTGCTCAAAAAGCTTCAAGACTCGACCCTATAGAGGCTCTCAGGTATGAGTAATTTGCTGAATGGTTGATTGAGTCAGATCAGGTTGATCAAGTATTTTCAACTTAATCAACCGCTCACTCAATCAACCTAATCAACTAAACTTACTGTTTAAAAACATCATCAGCTAAACCCGTATTAGCGGTAGCGCTTTTAATTTTATACAGAATTGGTGTTCCGTTGATACCGTTCTTTTCAGAGAAAGGTATTTTAACGCCTGTATTTATATCCCTATAATCATCAAACTCCATTACTGTGGCATTTTGTACAGCAGTAAATTGTTTCAATTTTAAGCCGGTTTTCTGATCGTAAAAGTATTTTACTTTAACACCATCAGGTGTCGATACAGTAACAAGGTAAGCTAATTGCCCGTTGATAACTTTCAACGAAGAATCCAATTGCATGGTATATCCTGCTTTACCAAAATCCAGTTCAGGGAAAAGTTTATACCTTGCCCTAACTGCACCTCTTTCTTCAGCAGTTCTTAACGGCGCGGGCCTTCCATTTTGTTTAACATTAATACTATCACCGGCAATTGTAATGTGCGATACATTGAAATTATTGTAAGTAGGCACAGATATATCCTGATAAAACTTATTAGTAGTTTTAAATTTATTTACCCTCACAACATTAAAGCCCTGAATCATTCCTTCCGAGTTTATTGTTAAGTCTTTTATATCCTTAATCCTGTTCTCGCCGCCTATAGCATCAAGATAAGCTTTGATAACTGTGCTTGCAGTTACTCCCGCAGGCATGGATTGCCCGCTAAGCGAATTATTCTCCTGGTTGATATCAGGCAAAACGTGATCAGGGTCAATAGTTGCAAAAGCGATTTTTGATGTTGATTTGTATGCGAATGTCCATGTACCGCCGCGTTGCCATATCTCAGCAGGTAATTTAACTGTACCTGTTTTGCCATTTTCTTCCTTCACTGCAACCGTAACTGGCAATGCCATACCTTCTAAGTTTTCAATAGTTATCAGTGCACCTTTTGACGGATCATTATCAACATAATCAATTGCTTTAATTGATTGATCGTCTTTTAAGGTAGTCAGGAACCATTGGTTCCAAAACCAGCTCAGGTCCTCACCTGCTGCATTGTCCATTGTATGGAAGAAGTCCCATGGGGTTGGGTGTTTAAAGGCCCAACGTTTAATATAGGTCTTAAAGGCATAATCAAAGCGTTTTTCGCCAAGTATTTGCTCGCGTAAAATAGTTAAGCCCAAAGCCGGTTTTTCATAAGCAGCATAACCCAGGTAATCGGGTTGAATTACATCAGGAGTATTCATAATAGCATCTGCGTCTGGCGCAAACATTGCTTTGGCCTCACCTACAACATCCTGCTTTTCATAATATTCACCATTATTAAATACTTTGGTATCAACCTTGTTTATAAAGGTGTTGAAGCCTTCATCCATCCAGGCATATTTACGTTCGTTCGAACCTACTATCATCGGGAACCAGTTATGACCAAATTCGTGATTGGTTACTTCCCATAAGCTACCTGCCTGGTTTTGCAAACCGCAAAACACAATACCCGGGTATTCCATACCACCAACAATGCCTGCTACGTTTGTTGCCACAGGATAAGTATATTCAAACCACTCGTTCGAGTATAATTCGATACAACCTTTTACATATTCCGTAGAGCGGCTCCATGCGTTCATGCCTTTACCCTCAATTGGGTAAACTGATTGCGCAAGGGCTTTTTTACCGCTTGGCAGGTTAATACGTGCTGCATCCCATAAAAATGCTTTTGAGGCTGCCCATGATACATCTCTCGAATTTTTGCAGAAGAAGTGCCAGGTAAGGCTTGGTTTCTGCGGATATGAATCACTGCTTTTAAGATCAACAGAGTCTTTTATCATTACAGTTTTGTCACTGCCCTTGGCTACTGCCAAACGGCTCAGAATTTTTGGTGTGTATACTTCTGCCGGGTTTAATAATTCACCCGAGCCAACTACAACCAAATTCGATGGTGCAGTAACAGTATAATCAAAATTGCCATACTCTAGGTAAAACTCCGATGCACCCATATATGGTATCACATTCCAGCCGGTAACATCGTCATAAACCTCCATACGGGGGTACCATTGGGCTATTTCGTATATCCAGCCATTTTTGGTAATCGAACGCCCCATACGGTCTGTCCCGTATTCCGGAACATCAAATTTGTAATCAATTTTTAACTGAATCTTGCTTCCGCCTTGTCTAAGGGTATCATTCAGCTTTATTTGCATCCGGGTATCTGTTATAAGATAATCTACCTTTTCGGCTTTGCCATTTTTTATAACATAAACCCCTTTTATTTCATCGCCATTGGTAAAGGTTTTATTGTTGAAACGACCACCAGTTACAGGGCTGGTAGCCTCACCGCGAGAATCTTCCTTGTAAATATTCTGGTCAACCTGTAGCCATAAAAAACCCATAGGGTCAGGGCTATTATTGGTATAAGTAATAACTGTAGTGCCGGTTACACTATGCTTGGCGGTATCAAGTGTAACGTTTATCTTATAGTCGGCATGGTTTTGCCAGTACTTAGCGCCGGGGGCACCGGCCGCAGTACGGAACTCATTCCCTTTTTCAGGATAAAATAAAGGGTTAAATATTTTGTGTTGATCGAAGACTGGCTTTGCGTCTCCTGCATTTTGTGCGCGCGCCGTGAACATCCCTGCACACAGCAATAAGGATAAGGTAATTTTAACGTATTTCATTATTGGTCAGTTGTTAATTTTATGGGCAATATAGAAAATATAATATGTAAAATATTTAGCTGCTTAAAATATTTAATTCAAAGTTTCAAAACACTATGAAAACCAGCCAAACAGGTCATTCTGGCTTAAAGCTTGCTTATTTTCAGCATCAAGGTCCTTTATTATTTGCCCTTCGCTCACCAGTATAATACGGTTGCCATAAGTAAAAGCATCCTTAAGGTTGTGGGTTATTAATATGGCTGTAAGCTTGTAATCTTTTATCAGTTTATCAGCAGTCCGCATCACCACCTCTGCCGACCGTGGGTCGAGAGCTGCGGTTGGTTCATCAAGCAATAAAACCTTGCAATTATCCATTACACTCATCAGCAAGGTTAATGCCTGACGTTGCCCGCCAGATAAAGTCCCCATTGGTTGATCTATTTTATTTTCAAGCCCCATACCAAGTGTAGCAATCTTTTCCTTTACCTGCTTTTTAAATTCGTCATTTATGCCGATAGACAAGCCTTTTGGCTTTGTGCGGATAGCTGCCAGTCTGAAGTTATCAAGTATGCTTAAATCCGATGCTGTACCGCTAACAGGGTTTTGAAAAACGCGGGCTATCCATTTGCTGCGCCGGTAATCGGGTAGTTTGGTTACGTTTTCGCTATCGATAGTAATACTGCCTGATGTTGGAAATACGCTGCCAGCAACCATATCCAACATGGTTGTTTTGCCCGAACCATTAGCGCCAACAATCACTAAAAATTCCTCTTTTTTTATTTGCAGGCTGATACCATTAACTGCATTTACCTGGTTAGCCTTGCCGGGATTAAAAACTTTATGAATGTTGGAGATCTGGATCATTTCTTAATTATTTCGAATTTCGGATGTTCGAGTTCGGAACTATTTTTGATTTTATATTTAACAGGCTAATACTTTGATGTTTGAGACGGCTTAATTGAAATATTATTTTATAATTTAAAAATTCGAAATCGAACATCCGAATTCCGAAATCACTTTGCAAACTTTATTCTTGGCAAACTCACTATCAGCAATACAAACACTGCGGTTACAAGCTTCAATAAATTGGCATCAACGCCAATATCAAGTGTTATAGCCAGTACCATTTGAAATATAATAGCCCCGGCAATTACTAAGATCAAACTTAGCCAAACCGAAGTGATCCTAAACCAGTTAATCAATGTTTCTGCTATAATTACCGAACCCAAACCCGCTATTACTATCCCGATACCCATGCTTATGTCTGTAAATCCCTGGTTCTGACTTATTAAATAACCGCTTAAAGCAGTCAGGGCGTTGGCCAATGCCAGTCCGGTAATCTTCATTCTGTCGGTATTCACCCCTAAAGACCGGATCATTGATTCGCTATTACCTGTAGCCCTCATGGCTATACCAAAGTCTGTTTTAAGTAAATAACCAATCAGTGCGGTAATTATGATCACAAAACCCGATACTATCCAGAATGTATTATGGTTAGGGTCGGCGCTGATATGTACTAAATTGAATAATGTTGGAAGGGAGTTAAGCGGTAAATTAGATGTCCCCATTATGGTTAAATTAACCGACCAGAGCGCTGTCATCACCAATATACCTGCCAATAATGCATTTATTTTTAGTTTGGTATGGATAATTCCAGTTAAGGCTCCGGCCAAACCTCCTGCTATTATCACTGCTGGTAAAATAATGTACGTTGGCTGATGATGAGTTAGCATAACAGCTGTAACCACCGCACCTAAAGTATAACTACCATCAGTAGTTATATCAGGAATATTAAAGATCTTCATCGAAATAAAGATACCTAAGGCCAGTGCCGAAAAGCAAAGTCCTTGTAATAATGCGGTGAGGTAGAAATCCATTATTTAACAGCTTCAAAATTGGAAGGCACAGTAATGTTATATTTTTTAACAGCAGCAGCGTTGTAAACCCGCCTCCTCACTTTTACCATTTCCGGCTCTAAACCAGCAGTGTTATGCGTTTTTAAAAACTGCGCAGCTTGCTCACCTGCCTGGTAACCCCATTGGTAAATATCGGCGCCAAATGCAGCTACAGCGCCTCGTTGTACTAACCCGGCCTCACTGGTAAATATGGGAACATTCTTTTGGTCGCAGCTTTTCAAAATGGTCTCGAACGAAGCAAATACGCTATTGTCAGGATTGGCAAAAAAAGCATCGATGTTTTTACTCAGCAACGATTGTGTAACCAGTTGTGCATCAGCTGATGAATTTAAAGGCAGCGCTACCAGGGTGATGTTTAGTTTATCGGCATCGGCTTGTATGCGCTTTTTTGCATCAACAGATTGCGGTTCTGATTGATTATAGATCATCCCTATTACCAATTTACCCGCTTTAGGCTTTAAAAACTTTGGAATGTTTGAAAACGAAGTATCAATATAATTCAGATCCTCAACCGCACCGAAAAGGTTTGTTGGCGCTTTATCATCTGTACTTTGTAAATTCATTAGTTTTACCGTAGGCGAAACCATCATAAAAACAGGGATGGTTTTTGTTTTTTGTGCCGCTGTAATGGATGATAAAGTAGTACAGGTAGCCATAAGGTCAACCTTTTTCGAAACAAAGTAATTTACTATCTGGGTTAATGTAGGTATGCTTCCTTGTGCATTGCGGTATTCAATTTCAATGTTCTTTTTATCCTCAAAGCCGTTCTTTTTAAGGGCATCGATAAAGCCTACTCTTGCAGGTGCAAGTGACGCATCCTGCAGATAATCAACAAAACCTATAACAGGCATTGTTTTTTTATTCCCCGAATTACAAGCCGAAGCTATAGCAAACAAACAAATTAAGGAAAAGTATTTAAAGTGCTTCATGCCACTAAGGTAAATAATAGCTATGAAAGGTGAAAGACTTAAGGAAAAAGGTTAAAGGCAGCGCAGAAACGGGACACCCTTCACCATTCAGCCTTTGCTTACTTACACCGTGAAAGATTGGTGTTATGCCGACCAAAAATTGACAGGTTGTTTGGGTTGAGATTTACTCAATTAACAAAAAAGTGGGTTTACATTGGGTTTACACAATTTATGGTTAACATGGTTATAAATATCTATCAATAAGATATTTAAACCATATTTTTGAAAAAAAACATGGTTTACACTTTTGTATAAATATTAGTGGCTAAATGTCAATTCATAAGTGATTAACACTATAGAAAAAAGGCTAAAAGCAGCATAGATACAACAGCCCTTTTGCCTTTTACCTTTCAGCTTTTACCCTTCTTACACATTTTTCCGTATTTTAGCCTCCGCATGACACCTATAATTTCTAAATTACCACAAACAGGGACTACCATTTTCACCTTAATGTCGGCTTTGGCAAACGAGGTTGGTGCAATAAACCTGTCGCAGGGTTTCCCCGATTTTAACACCTCACCAGAACTGATAAAACTGGTGAATACTGCCATGAAAAAGGGGCATAACCAATACGCTCCAATGCCGGGGGTATTGGCATTACGCGAGCAAATAGCCCAAAAAACAGAAAAACTTTACGGCGCAGTTTATAATCCTGATACGGAGATAACTATTACCGCTGGTGGCACACAAGCTATTTTTACAGCCATAACAGCAGTGATAAACCCTAACGATGAGGTTATAATTTTTGAACCTGCCTTTGATTGTTACGCCCCTGCTATTAAACTGATGGGCGGTATAGTAAAATCTTTGGAATTGGAACCGCCTGATTACCGCATCCCCTGGGATATGGTAAAACGGCTGATCAATAACAAAACAAGGATGATCATCCTTAATACCCCGCATAACCCTACCGCTACTATTTTGCAGAAAGAGGACATAGATGAATTATGCGCAATAGTAAAAAACCAGGACATCCTGATCCTGAGCGATGAGGTTTATGAACATTTAATATACGATGGCGAAACGCATCATGGAATGGCCCGTTACCCCGAATTGCAGCGAAGGAGTTTTATCGTAGCATCGTTTGGTAAGCCGTTTCATGCTACAGGATGGAAAGTTGGTTATTGTATGGCTCCGGCATTTTTAATGCAGGAATTCAGGAAAGTACACCAGTTTTTGGTATTCAGCGTTAATGCACCCCTTCAATATGCAATTGCCGAACATTTAAAGGATGAGAACACCTATTTGAGCCTGCCTGATTTCTTCCAGCAAAAACGTGATTATTTCCGCAAGGGACTGGAACAAAGCAGATTTAAACTATTACCTTGTTCAGGTTCTTACTTTCAATCGGTAACTTATAACGATATAACTGATGAAAAAGACAGCGACTTTGCGCTGCGTTTAACAAAGGAAATTAAAGTAGCATCTATACCAACTTCTGCCTTTTATACCAAGGGAACTGATCACCATGTTTTGCGGTTTTGTTTCGCAAAAAGGCAAGAAACGCTGGATAAAGCCGTTGATAGATTGTTAAAAGTTTAATTTTAGACCATGGCAGATAGTCCATGGTCTATGGTAAATTCTTAGCATTCTATAATTTTTTTATTACTAACCACCATGGACTATCGACCATGGGCTATGGACTAACTGCTTATGGATAATTTAAAAATCACCGTATTCCAGGGGTATTTGTTTTGGGAAAACATTGATAGAAACCTGCAGAACATTGCATTGAAGCTATCCAATATCCGCGAAAAAACAAATCTTATAATTTTACCAGAGATGTTTAATACAGGCTTTACAATGGAAGCCGAAAAATTAGCAGAACCCATGGGTGGCAAAACCATGAAGTGGATGAATAAAATTGCCAAACAATATGAATGCGTAATAACCGGAAGCATAATAGTTAAAGAGGGCGAAAAATTTTATAACCGCTTAATATGGATGCGTCCCGATGGGAGCTATGAATATTACGATAAGCGACACCTTTTCGCATTAGGAAAAGAGCATGAAACTTATACCCCCGGCACTAAAAAACTGATAGTTGAACTAAATGGCTGGAATATTTGCCCGATGATCTGTTACGATCTCCGTTTCCCGGTATGGATGCGTAATGTTAACAGTGAATATGATCTGCTGTTAATTGTGGCTAACTGGCCAGAGCGTCGTACCGCCCACTGGCGTGCGCTTATTCCGGCCCGGGCTATTGAAAACCAGGCTTATGTTATTGGTGTTAACCGTGTCGGGCACGATGGTAATGAAATTTATCACTCCGGCGATTCAACCTGCATCGATCCAAATGGCAACGTCGTCTATTACAAACGCGATGAAGAAGATATGTACACCTTCCCTATCATCGCCGATGAAGTAATAAAAACACGCCGCGCCCTGCCTTTTTTAAAGGATGCCGATGCTTTCAAGATACTATAACCAGGATTTCGGGATTAGATGGATTTAGAAAGATAAAAAATCGCTTAATCCACTTAATCCGGTACAGCGATAAAAGAAATCTCAAAAAATCTGTAAAATCTGCTTAATCCCGGTTATTTTTACCCTTACAATCATTTATTAATCCATGAAACCTCTGTTCCGTAGTATCCTGTCATCCTGTTTTATTTTACTTACACTAACCCTTTCAGCCCAAAAGAAAAAAGACTTCACCAAATTTGTAAATCCGTTTATTGGTACAGGTGGTCACGGGCATACTTATCCCGGTGCAGTGGTGCCGTTTGGTATGGTTCAGTTAAGTCCTGATACACGCTTAACAGGTTGGGATGGTTGTTCGGGCTATTTTTATACCGATACCACAGTTTATGGCTTTTCGCATACCCATTTAAGCGGTACGGGTATTGCAGATTATTGTGATGTGTTGTTTATGCCAACAACCGGCGACCCCAAATTTAAAAATACAGATTATCAATCCGGATTTAAGAAGAAAAACGAAGTTGCTACCCCCGGCTACTATAAAACTCATTTAGATAAATACAACATTGATGTTGAGCTTACAGCAAGCACGCGCGTTGGGGTTCACCGTTATAGTTTCCCATCTACCAAAGAAGCTAATATCATAATTGACCTGCAGCACCGCGATCAGGTCCTCGACTCATGGATAGAAGTGGTTAACGACCATGAGGTTCGTGGCTTTCGCCGTTCAAAGTCATGGGCCAGTGACCAGTCTGTTTTCTTTTATGCCAAATTTTCAAAACCCTTTAAAACCTATGGCATAGCAAGTGATGATCAGCTGCAGGCCGGGAAAAGCAAATTGCAGGGGAAAAACATAAAAATGTATCTCCGTTTTGAAAACCCCGGCGAAGTGATAGCCAAAGTGGGAATTTCATCAGTAAGTGCAGATGGCGCTTTAAAAAATCTGGATACTGAAGTGCCGGATTTCGATTTTAAGAAAGTTCAGAAGGATGCAAAAGCCCTATGGATAGATGAGCTTGCTAAAATTGAGGTTGAAGGCGGCGGTCCAAGCGGTTCACAGCAAACGCCACAAAATACACCCGATCCAAACGCTGGCTATAACAGCCAGAACAGAAATTACAGGCAGCCACAGGCTCAAAAGAAACAGCCGGCAATTGATTATGCCAAAGTTAAGCAGACCACTTTTTATACTGCTTTATACCACGCTATGCTTGCCCCAAATGTTTACAGCGATGTGGACGGGCAATATCGAGGTATGGATCAGAAAGTTCATACTGCAAACGGCTTTAATTATTATACAGTATTTTCTCTATGGGATACTTATCGTGCTGAGGACCCATTATTAAATCTGATTGACCGCAAGCGTACGCTCGATTTTATAAAATCGTTCCTGGCTATGTACGAGCAGGGTGGCTTATTGCCTATTTGGCCATTAGCCTCAAGCGAAACATATTGCATGGTGGGCAATCACTCCATACCTGTTATTGTTGATGCCTACGCAAAAGGTATTCGCGATTTTAATGCCGAAGAAGCATTTACCGCTATGAAAGCGGCCGTAAATCGTAACCAGTTCGGGTTAGATTCGTATCGCAAAAATGGTGTGGTATTGTCTGATGATGAGCCCGAATCTGTTTCAAAAACACT
>Ga0206904_1164_pt1 | contig 16392 bp, 12 predicted proteins | sample Alteio_BWOrgHeat_42_FD_152981 | JGI IMG/M metagenome (GOLD analysis project Ga0206904, IMG submission 152981) | Enriched cells from forest soil in Barre Woods Harvard Forest LTER site, Petersham, Massachusetts, United States -... | ecosystem: Environmental > Terrestrial > Soil > Temperate forest >...
ATTCGCTGGCACGGCCACCAAGAGTCATACAGATCTGGTCAAATAGCTGGTCGGTATTGTAGAGGTATTGTTCCTTGGGAGTATACTGCGCATATCCCAGGGCCGCCACACCGCGCGGAACGATGGTTACTTTCAACAGGGGATACGCGTGTTCCAGGTACCAGCCACATATCGCATGTCCCGCTTCGTGATATGCGATTATACGCTTTTCTTCAGGGGAAATAATCTTGTTCTTTTTTTCCAGTCCGCCGATAACGCGGTCCACTGCATCCTGGAAGTCTTCCATTTCTACACTGTCTTTACCTTTACGGGCGGCAATCAGGGCCGCTTCATTACAAACATTGGCGATATCCGCGCCCGCAAATCCGGGAGTCTGTTCAGCAAGTTTATAAATATCGAGTTTGGATGAAATCTTGATTGGTTTCAGATGCACTTTAAAAATCGCTTCCCTGCCTTTCAGATCCGGCTTGTCGATCGAGATCTGACGGTCGAATCTGCCCGGCCGAAGCAGCGCCGTATCCAGTACATCGGGTCGGTTTGTTGCTGCCAGAATGATGATTACGCTGTCTCCGCCGAATCCGTCCATTTCCACCAGCAGTTGATTCAGCGTGCTTTCACGTTCATCATTACTCATGATCGCATTTTTACCTCTTGCGCGACCGATGGCATCAATTTCGTCGATAAAAATGATACAGGGTGCTTTTTCCCTGGCCTGTTTGAACAGGTCACGTACACGGCTTGCACCGACACCAACAAAAAGCTCAACAAAATCTGATCCGCTCATGGAGAAAAAAGGAACCTGTGCCTCCCCGGCCATGGCTTTTGCAAGCAGCGTTTTACCAGTTCCCGGAGGTCCGACCAGTAAAGCGCCTTTCGGGATCTTGCCTCCGAGAGCTGTATATTTTTTAGGATTTTTCAGAAAATCCACGATCTCCATTACTTCCACTTTAGCCTCATCGAGACCGGCTACATCGTTAAACGTAATGTTTACGCGGGTTCCTTTATCGAACAGCGTGGCTTTTGATTTACCGATATTGAATATGCCTCCGGGTCCGCCGCTACCACCCTGTCCGCCCATTTTGCGCATAAGCATAACCCAAATCAGCAGAATGATGAGTATCGGAAGCGCAATCTGTAACAATCCGGGAATCCAGTCACCTTCCTGAACGGAGGCTGTCGGAACTTCCAGCGAAGGGTTTTTTGCGAAAAAATCATATAGTCTTTTTTCGAATTCATCTATTTTGGTAACCTGAAATTCGTACTGCGGACCGTCTGTTTTTATGACCTGGTTGTTCTTGCTCAGGTCCTTGTAAGTATCCTTGTTAAGGCTGTCTTTCTTTATATAAACCCTTACCAGGTTTTTGTTGGTAACAAGAACCAGTTTGGCAACATCTCCTTTTTCAAGCATATTGTTTCTGAATTCCATTTCAGAATCCAGGTGATGCGCATCCGGTGTAAATCCGGATCCTAAGAAATTATATCCCAGCAATATGATCGCTATCACCGCCCAAACCCAATAGATATTGAATTTTGGTCCTTTTTTGGGTGTGTTTTCATCCCCTCCTCCCTGCGGTCTGAATCGTGAAAATCCTGGCCTGTTGTTCGGTTTTATATTATTCTGTGGCATTTGATGGTCTTCCTTCTAGTAATTAATGATTGGGAAATAAAAAAGTTTAGAAAATGGTAAAAACGTTGGATTTTCAGCCTGCATGTTCCTCCATAACGGCATCGCTCCACATTTCTTCCAATTTATAGAAACGACGGGAATCCGGAAGCATTATATGAACAACCACATTTATATAATCAATAATAACCCACTGCATCACCTGACGGCCTTCATGCATATAGGGTAATTCTTCGCATTTTTCCTTTACTTCCGCTTCGACAAAATCTGTTATCGCCCTTACCTGTGTGGTACTACTGGCTTCACAAACGATAAAAAAATCTGCAACAGCTTCGGGTATTTTGCGGAGATCAAGAGATATGATTTTTTCGCCTTTCTTTTCCTGTATTGCCTGGATAATGGCTCTTATAATTTTTGAGTTCTTCGCTAACCGAACGGATTTGTTGACTTTCCGGTTAACCAGCATTGACAATTGTTCCAATAATCAGAATATTTTTAAATGATGAATTGTGAAAGGCGGTGATTCCAGTCACCATGAACTAAATTCGCTCTGCCCAAAAATAACAATCTTTTGCCAGATCCCGGTATGGAGAAGCCACACAGTTCAACATTTGACAATCAGTTGATTGAGCTCGAATCTGTCGATAGCACCAACAACTATGCCATGGGGCTTGTTCATGAAGGATTGGCTACTGACGGGTTGATATGTCTTGCCCGCCATCAATGGGCCGGAAAAGGCCAGCGGGGAAAGATCTGGCAGAGTGAACCGGGTCAAAACCTGATCATGAGCCTTATAATCGAACCCCAAACGCTGGATTTATCCCAACAGTTCCTGCTTTCAGCATCTGTGGCCCTCGCAATCCTGGATCTGGTTTTAACAATTTCAGGAAATAAATGGACGGTTAAGTGGCCAAATGATATTTTCTGGAATGACAGAAAGGCAGCGGGGATCCTGATAGAATCGGTGATTCATGGTAAGAACTGGCCGTTTGCTGTCATCGGGATTGGCATGAACCTGAACCAGGAATCCTTCCAGGCAGAGATACCCAATGCTATTTCCCTGAAACAGATAACCGGTGATCATTACGAACCTGCCTCTTTTGCCAGGCAGCTGGCGCATTTAATACAAAACCGGATTACTCAGTTAAAGAAAGACCCGGATCAGATTTCAAGTGACTTCAATCAGTCCCTTTACAGGAGAAACCAGGTCATCGCGTTAAAGAAAAATCATGAATTATTTGTGACCCGTCTGGAAAGAGTCGATCCCCGCGGAGCACTGATCACGGCCCATGGTTCTTTTGATTTGGGTGAAGTGGAGTTTATGCTGAACGCGTAAGGGCGCAGGGCTTAAAGCTTAAGGCATAAAGCGAGAAGTTTAATTTAGTTTAACCGGGAAATGTTTCTTCGCTTAATGATCGACGTTATGCGATGGCCTTAAGCTTTAAGCTTTAAGCCTTACGCCTTATGCCTACCGGCTGAAATGCAATAAAGCAGAACTGCCATTACCTGCCTCGTCCTCTGCGTAGATCTTGAGTTCATGTCTTCCCGGCCGGCAATGTTCATCGAAATGATAAAGAAAGGCACGGGCCTTGTCGTTTGAAAACAGTAACCACTTCCCATCAAGTGTTGCCCGGAAATTTTTTACTTTTTTGTAGTTATCCTGAACGATCACTGCGATACGGCTGCTTCTTCTCAGGTTGGCATTTTCAACAATGCCCGGAACACGGATCACGGGTGCCAGGGTATCCAGAACCAATTGGAAATTTCCAAAACTCCGGAAGCTGCATGTTGCCCAATCGCCCAGCCACTGCGGTTTCTTTACCTCGAAATCCTCTCCATCGGACCACTGCATCAACACATGTTGTTTTTGAATTTCGGATTTTGACAATCTGATTCTTACCGTCATGGTATCCCCCAGCGGCACTTCCGTATTTCCAAATCGATGGACCGAAGAAACCGTATTCTTTGCATCCGAAGCTGTTTCAAGGTATACAAGATGGAGGGAATCATACAGACAGGCGGGTCCCAGGTAAAATGCCGCATTGGAAGCCTCAAAACCATCCAGCATACCCGGATAAAAAACCTTACCGGCATAGACGGGACCTGGTTCCGGTTCCGGCTGAAAACGGACTTTGAAATTCAGGTTCGACTCATTTCCATAAGCATCTTTTAATTCGATTCGTATACCGTGGATTTTGCCGTCCTGCAGATTGATCGGTCCACCCGGTTTTGTTTCTTTATAAATTGAATGCATGTATCCCGGCATTCTGAAAAGCAACTGGTAAGCAGGACCGCCCCGTTGTTGGGTGGGATAATCAATATGGGCATTAATTCCGCGGGTTTCGTCGTAACTGATTCGGTCCATCTGGAAGCCCGACACCGCTTCTTCATTATCATAAATCACCCCCTGAAAAATGCCGTTTGGGTTATTGGAACCTGTCTGCGCATCGAAACCTGATATCCCGAATCCCGGATCAGCCGATTTCAAAATTAAAATCGGAAGAGCGATCTCATACCCGGCGGCGGTCTTTTTTACGGGAACAAAAGCCGGTGTTTGTTCATAAAAACTTTTGTTTCTGTCGTAAACTGAAAGACCCCGGAAAACCGGAGGGACATTATCAGCAACGGGTAACCCGAACAGCATGGGATTCAAATTCGTTTCAGGGGAACCGGGCGTCGCAGCGCTTCGTATTTCAAAATGCAGATGGGGTCCCTGGGAGCCGCCCATATTACCGCTGTATGCAATCAGGTCGCCTTTTTTAACGGTCAGCAATCCCGGCGGCAGGTCCAGGGAAACATCCCAGCGTTCCAGTTCATATTGTTTTCGTTTCACATAGGAAGCGAGGGCAGGATAAAATGCATTCAGGTGCGCATACAAACTAATGTATCCGTTGGTATGGCGTATGTAAATCGCCTGGCCAAACCCAAAGGGTTCAATTTTAATCCGGCAGACATATCCATCAGCCGCTGCAAAAACCGGCAGATTCTCCCGATGGTCGGTACGGATATCCAGGCCCATATGATAGTGGTTGGCTCTAAGTTCCCCGAAATTGGCTGCCAGGCGGATCGGAATGGCCAGGGGATCCCTGAATTCATTTTGGGGATAGCCGGGGGACGGGAAAAACTGTCCGGACGTGTGATAATATTGAATAAGGAGGAAAGCAAACAGGGCCGGTCGCCTCATGGAATCCCATATTTAGAATTACAAAGGTGATTAATCCCAAATAAGGATTCCAAACAAGATGCTCCCAACTTTAAAATAATGTTAGTAAATGATAATGAGCATTTTTAAAAAAAATTAAAAATTGGTACAGCTTTTGGCATGTAAAAGCTGTCTATATATTGAGACCTTCCTTTGAAAAAATGAGCAGACGATGTTTAAGAATAAATTTTTACTGTTTTTCGTCATTAGCATCGGTTCCGTGATCGGGATGGTGCGTGGACAGGAAGCAAAACAGAAATGGGTCTTCAAGATCAAATCAAGAGTTGATAACAAGAAACTCATTGCCGAAAAACGCCTTCAGGCGAAGAAAGGCAGGGTTTTGCTGGATGATATCGAAATGGCATCGTTTCACGATAACTGAACTTCCATTCTCTTAAATATTGCTATAACCCGTCCTGTTTTAAACCGGGCGGGTTTTTTTATTCCCATTCCTTTTAAAATATTTCTCCAAGACCCCGTACAATCTTAGCTTTGCGGAATTTGTTTTGACATGCCAAAAAATCCCGCAATCGGTTCAGTGCTCATTATTGGTTCAGGTCCAATCATTATCGGTCAAGCCTGCGAATTTGATTACTCCGGATCCCAGGCGGCGAGAAGTCTCCGGGAGGAAGGCATAAAAGTAATTCTCATAAACAGTAACCCGGCCACTATCATGACGGATCCGATGATGGCCGACCGTGTTTACCTGCTCCCGCTAACCGTGGAAAGTATCGAACAGATCCTGGAAGAAAACCAGATAGATGCTGTTTTGCCAACCATGGGTGGACAAACCGCCCTGAATCTCTGTAAGGAGGCCGCCGAACTGGGCGTTTGGGAAAAGTACAATGTGCAGTTAATTGGTGTGGATGTGGAAGCCATTGATACGGCCGAAGACCGTGAAAAATTCAAACAACTGATGATACGGATCGGTATTGATGTGGCGCCTTCGCGGGTGGCCAACTCTATGCTGGAAGGAAAGGAGTTTGCCCAGGATATTGGATTCCCTTTGGTTATCCGCCCGTCATTTACCCTGGGTGGTACCGGCGGCGGATTCGTATTAAATAAAGATGAACTGGATGCTGCTCTTGACAAGGGATTAAAAGCTTCTCCCATACATGAGGTGTTGGTTGAAAAAGCGGTTTTGGGCTGGAAAGAATATGAACTTGAACTGCTCCGGGATAAGAATGATAACGTAGTCATCATTTGTACGGTTGAGAATCTGGATCCCATGGGGGTCCATACGGGGGATTCCATTACCGTAGCTCCGGCAATGACACTCAGCGACACGGCATTTCAGGATATGCGGAATAAAGCCATCCTGATGATGCGCTCACTGGGCAATTTTGCCGGTGGTTGCAATGTACAGTTTGCTTTGAACCCCGAAACCGAGCAGATCATTTCCGTTGAAATAAATCCACGGGTATCGAGATCATCTGCCCTGGCTTCCAAGGCAACCGGTTACCCGATTGCAAAAGTGGCTGCGAAGCTCGCGATCGGATATACCCTCGATGAACTGAAAAATCAGATTACCCAGACTACTTCTGCTTATTTTGAACCCGTGCAGGATTACGTTATTGTAAAAATGCCGCGCTGGAATTTTGATAAATTCAAGGGCGCCAACGATACACTGGGTTTACAAATGAAAAGCGTTGGTGAGGTAATGGCAATCGGACGGAGTTTTACAGAAGCACTTCAGAAAGCCTGTCAGAGTCTTGAAAATAATGCGGTCGGACTCGGTTACTATGGCAAAAGCCAGATGCATGCCGAGGAACTTATTCAATATATCAAGGTTCCCAAATGGGACCGTATTTTCAGGATCAAAGATGCCCTGATGCTGGGCGTCAGCGTAAAGACCATTTCACAGGCCACAGGTATTGACCGCTGGTTCCTGTATGAAATTCAGAAAATATGCCTGGCAGAAAAGGAAATCGTCAAATATAAAATGGATACGCTGCCCGTTGAACTGCTTCGGGAAGCAAAGACACTTGGCTTCAGCGATGCCCAGATCGCCCTGATTATGCAGGATGGCAACGAGGAAGCTGTGTATGAAAAAAGAAAATCAGCCGGCATCAATCGCATTTTTAAAATGGTGGATACCTGCAGCGCAGAATTTGAAGCCAAAACCCCCTATTTCTATTCTACTTTCGAAAACGGAGGCGTAAATGAAAGTCTGGTTACAAAGAAAAAGAAAATTATCATCCTGGGTTCGGGTCCGAACCGGATCGGCCAGGGTATCGAATTTGATTATTGTTGTGTACATGGTCTTCTGGCTGTGAAAGAATGTGGTTTCGAATCCATTATGGTAAACTGCAATCCCGAAACTGTATCAACGGATTTCGACATGGCGGACAAACTTTATTTTGAGCCCGTATTCTGGGAACATCTCTGGGATATCATCGAACATGAAAAACCAGACGGTGTGATCGTACAACTGGGTGGACAAACAGCATTAAAGCTTGCCGAAAAACTGCATAAAAAAGGAATTCCGATCATCGGCACTTCATACGACAATATGGATATCGCGGAAGACCGCGGCCGTTTCAGTGATATGCTGAAGGAAATGGATATTCCATATCCGTCTTACGGAACGGCCACCACGGTGGACGAAGCGGTGGAAGTCGCCAGGACGGTTGGATTCCCTGTACTGGTAAGGCCAAGCTATGTACTCGGTGGTCAGCGGATGCGAATCGTGATCAACGATCAGGAACTGGAGAGCGCCGTCGTGAGTTTACTGAAACATCTTCCGGGCAATAAAATCCTGATTGACCATTTCCTGGACCGTTGCCAGGAAGCAGAGGTGGATGGAATATGCGACGGGGACCAGTTTCATGTTATGGGGCTTATGGAGCATATCGAACCTGCCGGTATCCATAGCGGGGACAGCAACGCCGTTCTGCCTCAGTTCAACCTCACGCCGCTGGTGGTGGAAACCATGGAAGATTACGCACGCAAGATTGCATTTCGATTGAATATTAAAGGTCTTATCAATATCCAGTTCGCCATAAAAGATGGTAAAGTGTTTGTGATTGAAGCCAATCCACGCGCATCCCGGACAACTCCTTTCATTGCAAAAGCCTACCAGATACCCTACCTGAACATTGCAACCAAGGTAATGATGGGTCAGAATAAGCTGAAGGATTTTACTTTCAAAAAGAACCTGAAGGGCTACGCGATTAAAGAACCGGTATTCAGTTTCGATAAATTTCCGGGAGTAAATAAAGAACTTGGACCTGAAATGAAGTCGACAGGCGAAGCAATCCGGTTTATCAAGGATCTGAAAGACCCTTATTTCCGGCAACTGTATAAAGACCGGAGTATGTATCTCTCGAAGTAAATGGAGGAGATTGTCAAGTATAAGAGTATAAGAGTATAGGAGTATAAGAGTGGATTGAGCTATACTCCTATACTCTTATATTCTTATACTCCTATACTCTTATACTCCTATACTCTTATACTTCAACAAGCCCATTGCGGATGGCATACATAACGAGCCCGACGCGGGATTTCACTTTGAGTTTTTCAAAAAGGGAGTTTCGGTATTCATCCACCGTGCGGGGGCTTACAAACAATTGAGCGGCAATATCTTTATACGTGATCTCTGAACATATCAGCCGGAGAAAATCTTTTTCCCGCTGGCTGAGTGGTGTCGGTTCTTCGGTACGATCCACATCCTTGTGCAAACCACTGATGATTTTGCCGGAGATTTCTTCCGAGAGATAGAAGTTCTTTTTGACCACGGAGTCCAGCGCTTTTTTTAATTCGTCCGGATCAATATTCTTCATTACGTAGCCCCGCGCTCCCTGCCGTAGCATCCGGATAATGGTTCGTTCGTCGCTGAACATGGATAGCGCCAGTACCTTGATTTTCGGATAATTTTTATTCAGCCAGGCGGCCGTTTCAAACCCGTCCATTTCCGGCATGTTCACGTCCAGCAGGATCAGATCGGGAACCAGGTGTTCGTTTATTTTCTTTTTGATTTCCTTTCCATTGTCCGCCTCGAATAAAACAGTATAATTTTCAAATGAACTAACCAGTTTGGCAAGCGCCTTCCTGAGCAGGGTATGATCGTCTGCAATGGCCACCTGTATCTGTTTAACTGGAGAAGACATACACTGATTTAAATATTAATTTAAGGGAACCGTTACCGTCACGGCGGTTCCATTCCCCGGTTCACTCTGAATCAACAAATCGGCCCCGATCATTTTTGCCCTGTTTCGCATACTTTTTAAACCCAGGCCACTGGATCCGCTCGTTGACTCCTTCTTTTGCTGGAGATCAAAACCCACACCGTCATCCTGGATTTTCAGCACAAAGGTATCATTGCCGGAATAAACTAACGATACGTTTACATGGGCGGCCTTCGAATGTTTGAGAATGTTATTCATCATCTCCTGGTACATCCGAAAAATGAAAATCGCTTTCTGGTCGGGGAAATGAAATTCCTCACCATCCGTTTTAAAATGGACCTTGATAAGACCCGTCCGGCGGATGGTTGCCAGGTCGAAATTGATCGCTTCAGACAGGCCGATATCTGATATCCGGTCGGTATGCAGGCTTTTCGTCAGGTCAGCCATATCCCGGATCACCTTGTGGAGCATTTCCTTGGAGGTTTGCACGCCTTCATATGCTTCATGTGTGGCCTCGATGGGTGCCATGGACATCCAGAGTTTGATAACCGAAAGGCTCTGACCGATATTGTCGTGCAGCTCCTGGGCAATCGTTTTCATGGTAGTCTCCTGAATCTCCAGCTGCGAGCGTAGTACTTCCTGTTCATACTCTTCCTTCAGACGAATGAGTTCACGTTCCTGTTTCTGCCGCTTGCGCTGGTAGAAAAAGATCATACCCAGGATGAACGCGATCAGCAAAAATGCCAGCAGCGTACCGGTGAAGATTACAAAATAGATTTGCTGATTCGTATCCTGCATGTGAATCCTATCGTGTATAATAAGGACGTTAATATAAGAATCAGATTGGAAATCTTATCAATATTTTCAAAAATCACTTTGTAAGAATTATAGTTTGCGCGGGACCATTCAACCATAAAATACGAGAGTGAGTTAATTGGGAAAAAAAGAACATTATTAAACAAGATACCAGATATGATCCAAAATGAAGGCAGCCTTACAAGTGACTGCACTTCTGTTTTCCGGAACAACTCGGAAAAATAATAAATACAGAGGGATACGATAACCAGGCATCCACTGGCAAAGTTAACAGGATTCATCCCGGCTTTTTTTTGGATAAAAAGGAAATTGAAAAATGCAAAAAAGCCGTAAATGAATATGATAAACAGGATTCCGCGCTTAACCTTAACATTGACAATATTCTGATGAACGACAAAAAAATAAAAACAGAATTCAAGAATGGTCCAGACATTACCGATATTGGTATTATACTGGCCATGATCAGCCTGGTATTCCATCAACATCCCTGAAACTGCTGCCAGAAAAAAATATACAGGAAAAAACAAAAGGTAAAGAGGGACCGGTTTGTTAACAAAAACAAGAAGGCTAGTTGCAAACGTTATCAGTATGATATAATCGTAAAAGGACAAATGCATCAGCATCAAATATCGGTAATCTCCAACTGCATAAAAAAACCTCCCGAAGGAGGTTTCGAAATATAAACGGAGCCGATGTTATACTATCTCCATGCCTTTATCTCCTTTATCAACAATGGTGATGCCTAAATCACCCATACCTCCCTCAGAAGGAGAACATTTGGGTGGACACGTTATCGGATTGAAGCCACATAAAATTTTCAATTGTCCATTTTTAGTCAGGAATAGATCCTTGTTTGCAATATCGCCGCTAGCTGTAGTTCTGGATCTGGTTGCAACCTTAACCAGGGTCTGCCTGCCTGCATACTCCGGCATTGTTTCATAATTTTCAGGATAAGCACCGTAATAAAACCGGATACCATCACCGCCATTAGATTTGGCAAGGGCGATAAAGCTTTCCATTTCTTCAATACTGTACCAGGCGCTCAGTGAATCCGGCTTCCCGAGCTTTTCAGAATTCGCAACCCATCTCTTTTGCTTGTACTCCCGGATCAGGGTATCCATTTCCGTGGTCCTAACATCTTTCCCGGCCTTAACATAATTTTTTAATTGCGTAGTCATTTTAAAAGTTTTTTGGAGGTAAAACAATTGCATTCCTCCTAAAACTATAAAGATGTTAGGCTCAACGAGTTCGTAAGAAAGTGGAGTTCAAAGAATTATAAATTAATATTATTTGTAACATTAAGATTCTCAACCAATCCCGGGGCTTTTCCCCTAAAAATACCGTTTTTAAACAGCCTGAAATACCGTTAAAAAAACGGAATTAAACCCGTGTAAAAAAGCGTATTGACTGCGGGAACTGGCAGTTTATTTTTTCTATTCGTTCTGAATGAATTTTCAGAAAATGCGGATTTATAAAACGGATAAAAATGATTTACTGAAACAGGCGCCATTTTTCAGGCTTTTAGTCCCTTTCATTATCGGAATTGTTTTTGAAAAGAATTTCGCCCATCAAACCAGCTTTCTGATTTCTGGTTTTTGCCTCTCCCTGCTCCCCTTCTTTTTTTGCAATATCATTTCCTTTTCAAATTTTTTTGGAATGGAGTGGGTTCCCGGAATAGCTATACAGATCGCTTTTTTTTCATTGGGGGGAATTTTAGTTCATGAACACCGGGATATACCGGTTGAGCACACACTATGTTTTGCAAAAAATCAGCCAAACTGCTTACTGGCTGTGCTTTTGAGCGATCCGTCACCTAAGCAAAAAACATATAAAACGGTCGCTGCGATCAGATGGCTTGTTAAAGATCAAGCATGTTATCATGAAAACGAAAAAATCATTGTCTATTTTGATAATAAACTTGACGCCGGTCAATATTCCGGGGGTAAATGGATCATTATTAAAAAGGAATTGCAGCCGATCGAAAATCTGCCAGCCTCCGGTTTCGACTACAAAAAATATTGTTCACTGCGGCATATCTATGCACAGGTCTTTTTGAAGAAAAACGATTTTGCCCTGATTTCCGGCATACCTGAAAAACGTGTTTTTACTCGACTTGAAACCCTACGTAAGAAACTGCTTATTATAATTAAAAAACAAATACCAAGTAGATCAGAAAATAGTTTGCTGGAAGCGCTGATGGTCGGGTTTACCGACGACCTGGATCCTGAACTCCTGAAATCCTACGCGGATGCAGGGGTTATACACATCATTGCGATTTCCGGACTGCATCTGGCCCTTATCTGCCATATACTGCAAGGGCTCCTTAAAAAGACGGGAAATAAAAAATATGGGAAATGGATTAAATTTTTACTGATTGTCAGTTGTTTATGGGGATATAGCCTGCTTTCAGGAGCATCGCCTTCCGTTATCCGTGCCGCCGCCATGTTCAGTCTTGTTCTGTTTGCCCGGAACATAACAAGGGAGATAATGCTTTATAACACACTCGCCGCTTCTGCATTTGTACTCTTATGTTTTGATCCGGACTGGCTCTGGGATACCGGGTTTCAGTTAAGTTATGCGGCTGTATTAAGTCTGCGTTTGTTTTCAAGTCCTGTTTATGCGTTGTTACCCCTCCAAAACAAAATCCTGGCGGCAACCTGGAAGGCAGCTTCTGTTAGCATCGCAGCACAGATTCTTACTACGCCGATAAGTATCTATTACTTCCACCGCTTTCCCAATTATTTTCTTGTTGCCAATCTGCTGGCAGTTCCTTTGTCCAGCATCGTGTTAGTCGGCGGAATAGGACTCTGTCTGTTTTCGGGTATGGCGCCGGTTGCTCACGGGTTGGGCAAGCTATTGGCTCTTATGATTCAGCTGCTAAATGGCCTGATAACTTATATCTCCGGCTTACCGGGTGCGGTCTATTCGGGTCTGACACTTACGTTGTGTGAAGTCAGTGATATATATATTATCCTTTTTTGCATTTACCATTTTCTGAAATTGAATAAAAAATCCTGGCTGATGGCAGGCCTCATTACGCTTTGTTTTGTTTTGATAAGTCGCCTCATTCCCTGACCACTTTGCCGGCAGAACCGATTGCTGTAAATTTGCGGCTCCTCAGTGACCTTTAAGTGTTCAACAATTACATATGAAGAAAAAAATTCAATCAGCCCTTATTTCCGTTTTTTATAAAGATGGTTTGGAACCGATCGTCCGGCAGCTGGATAAACTGGGTATCCGGATTATTTCTACAGGCGGAACAAAAGCATTCATTGAAGGGCTTGGCATTGCCTGCACCGGAGCGGAAGAACTCACCGGTTATCCCTCCATACTTGGGGGCCGCGTTAAAACATTGCATCCGGCTGTGTTTGGCGGAATTTTAGGAAGAAGAGAAGAAGTGCAGGACCTGAAAGAAATGAAAGAGTTCAATATTCCTGAGATCGATCTGGTCATTGTGGACCTGTATCCCTTCGAAGAAACGGTCGCTAATACAAAGGATGAAAAATCGATCATTGAGAAAATTGATATCGGCGGACCGTCCATGATCCGGGCTGCGGCCAAAAACTTTTCGCATGTAGCCGTTGTAGCACACAAAGAAGACTATTCCCATCTGGAAAAATTACTAACAGACCAGCAGGGAGAACTCACCCGTGAGCAAAGAAAAGAACTTGCCGGAAAGGCATTTGAAGTGGTGGCGGCTTACGATCTGGCCATTCACGAATATTTCAATCCCGGAAAGGCGATTGGCAATTCCGCAACGATCAAGCATTTGCGCTATGGTGAAAACCCCCATCAGCAGGCTTTTTTTGAAGGAGACTGGGATGCTGTTTTCAAACAGCTTAATGGAAAAGAAATTTCCTACAATAACCTCGTGGATATCGATGCTGCCATCCAGTTGATTGCGGAATTTGATGAAAAGACTGTTTTCGCTATCATTAAACATACAAATGTTTGCGGGATTGCAGCCCGGGAAACGACTAAAAGCGCCTGGGATCATGCGTTGGCAGGAGATCCGGAGAGCGCATTCGGTGGCGTACTCGTTTGTAACAACGAAATCGATATTTCAACGGCTGAAGCAATCAATGAATTATTTTTCGAGGTATTGATCGCGCCGTCATTTTCTGCTGAGGCACTCGACAAACTGAAAACCAAGAAGAACCGGATATTACTTCAACTGGTCGCAAAACCGGCAGTCGGTTTATCGAAGAAGTCCATATTAAATGGAGTGCTGGTACAGGACTCAGACACGGGGAATTTTTTAAAATGGGACGAAGTGGGTGGCAAAGACAGTGCAGATACAGAAAAGGCCGACCTGGTCTTTGGCAACCTGGTCTGTAAACATCTGAAATCAAATGCCATCGCTCTTATTAAAAACAAGCAACTCATTGGTAAGGGATGCGGTCAAACCAGTCGCATCGATTCACTCCGGCAGGCCATTGAAAAAGCGGATCAGTTTAAATTCGATCTGAAGGGTGCTGCCCTGGCTTCCGATGCATTTTTCCCCTTTGACGACTGCGTGCGTATTGCTGCAGCCAGAGGAATAGCCAGTTTTATCCAGCCGGGTGGTTCCATCCGCGACAAGGATAGTATTGAATTTTGCAAACAGGAAGGACTCGTTATGGTGATAACGGGAATGCGGCACTTCCGGCATTGACGAGACGTTTCACAATGTGGATTTGTGGAAACATGCATTACATATCCCAGTAAATCTGATCCTTTAAAAACACTTCGTAAACTTCTTTCCAGCCGGCGAACATCGGATCAGTGCCGAAAAACTGATTATGCCATATGGTGACCATCAGGCCGTTCACCTGTTTAATTTTCCTGTAATAAGTCATCAGCTCGGCAAATGCGGTTTTCGGGCTCAGTTTCTTTTCGTAAAAGGAATTCGCATCCATAAAGCAAAAAGGGAATAACATCAGTTTCGTCTTCCTTTCAGATTTGAGATCATACCAGTAAAATGAAGATGCAATGGATGCCCGAAAACCATTGATGCCTCCATATCCCATCGAAAAATCTTTCTCTATTCCCACGTCGGCCAGCTGGCGATATGTTTTCGGCAGGCTCATCCGGATATAGTGCTGGCGGCTGTATTTTACCGGCAGGCCGGTTATTTCTGCCAGCAGATCCACCTCCTCCATCAGTATGGCTTCTTCATCACCGCTCTGCCAGGAAGGATGAATACCCACGGTATATCCGCCGGAATGATATGCGATGAGAGTGCGCATGGATGGCTTTGCCGGTGAAATATTCTTATCAACACCGGATTGTTTTTTTGCGAGAAGAAAAAAATAATAAGCGCGCGTCCGGCAGTAGAGATGTAGGGAGTCAAGCCATTCATAAGAATCAAACGGGTCCTTTTTTTTATAGAATAAAACATCCCAGCGGTCCAGCAGGTAACTCCATTCTCCTTTGATCACCGATCTGCAAAATCCGCCCAGGTTTCGTATCAGGCCCTTATGCTTGTACGAATATGCCATATCAATATCATAGGACGGAATGAATTTAAAATCCTTCATCCTGAAAATCAGCTCCGGAAATTTGGTGCGAAGCGCGGATTTAAAATCTTCCAGCCAGTAGTTTATTAACGGGAAATCGAGAAAATCCTCTTTATACGCCAAAGACCGTTCATGTGGAAAGCGGCCATATTTATCCGGTTCAAATGAAAAATATTCCTCGTACCTGCTTACCAGGTAAAAAGCCGCAGCAAACAGATCGAATGGAAAATCTCCGGTTGATTGAAAAAAGGCAGCCTTTCCGGAAACATCAAACCGGTTGATTTGCTGTTCACAGATTCCCGTTTCAAAAAGAAGGCTGTGCGGAAGAATATAAAATTCTTTCTCTGATAATCTTTCTGAAGAATAATTCAGTTTAGGTCCGGCATAACTGATAAACGCATCTTTATCTGAAACCTGAATAACAGGCTCATTAAAGATCTCGCTGCTGACCATGTCCAGCATATAGTTCAGGCGTGGGCTAACAAGTTCACTGTAAAAAAGCATGTTCAGTTTTTATGCTTTTCCCTCCACCGCTGGTTAAAGCTCTTTTCGGGGAAATGCAGGTCTGCCCTTTGCCGGTTCCATCCCCGGAAGATCCGGTTGACAAACCAGTTTTTCATATTTGCGTTGCCTTTGTTCATCCATTTTCTATGCAGAGACGCCTGCTTCCATATTTTCCAGGCCATTTTTTCCATCCATCCGGCGGATCCCTGCTGAACGGCTTCATGCCGGTTCTCCAGTAAGATTTCATGCAGGTTAATTTTTACTGCGCATACTTCGGTACAATTTCCACAAAGGGACGAAGCATAACTCAGGTGTTTCCATTCTCCCATATCCTTCAGGTGCGGTGTTATCACAGCACCGATGGGTCCGCTATATGTTGTACCATAACTATGGCCACCGATGTTTTTGTATACAGGACAGGCATTCAGACAGGCTCCACAGCGAATACAATAGAGACTCTCCCTGACTTTTGTATTGGCCAGCATCTGGCTTCGACCATTATCGAGGAGGATTACATACATTTCATCCGGACCATCATATTCCCCCGACTGCCGCGGTCCTGAAATGATCGAATTATAAGTGGTTACCCGTTGCCCGGTTCCGAAGGTCGCCAGCAGGGGC
>Ga0206904_1166_pt1 | contig 16187 bp, 11 predicted proteins | sample Alteio_BWOrgHeat_42_FD_152981 | JGI IMG/M metagenome (GOLD analysis project Ga0206904, IMG submission 152981) | Enriched cells from forest soil in Barre Woods Harvard Forest LTER site, Petersham, Massachusetts, United States -... | ecosystem: Environmental > Terrestrial > Soil > Temperate forest >...
CTGTAAAAGGAAAACGGTAGTTATAATTTTTACTCACCGGATCGCCGCTATCATAACCAATGCTGAAGGCGTTCGGACTACTGTTACGGATCAGCTGCCGTCCAGTGTGGATCAGGAAATAGTGGGTGGTGATTTTCAAGGTGTGGCAGATGTTGCATTTATTGGTAATGATCTTTATGCACTGCTTGCAGGAGCGGGTTGTTCGCATGGTATCCCCTCCTCGCCAACCGGTGTTCCTGTAGTACCAAATGGTGTTGTTAAAATAAGCCATAACGGAACCTGGTCTCTTATAGCAAATTTGAGTGTCTACACAATGACCCATTCCACATTGCATCCTGAACCACATGGAGGCGCGGAACCGGATGGAACTCCGTATGCCATGATCAATGTAAATGGAAATCTTTATGTAACAGAACCAAACCAGGGAGATTTTGTAAAAATTACCCCTGAAGGTGAAATCACAAGAGTAGTAGACATATCAGTCAGCCAGGGACATATCGTTCCCACAGCCGTAACTTTTCTCGACAATAATTTTCTCATAGGTAACCTGGACACTTTCCCCGTGGTCGCCGGAAGATCTGAGATTTACAGAATATCACCCGATAAAAAAGTACAGCCTATCATCTCCGGTTTTACAACTATCCTGGGTGTCGTTCATGATGAATTTGGCAGACTATATATTCTTGAAAATTCAACAGTAAGCGGTATGGGCCCAACTCCGGGCACGGGAGATGTTGTCCGGGTAGATTACACCGGTAAAAAAGAGGTGATCGTCTCTGGTCTTTCTCTTCCAACAGGAATGACTTTTGGCCCGGATGGTAAACTTTATATTTCCAATAAAGGATTTGGACCCGGAACCACGGGTGGCGGAGAGATACTACAGGTTGATTTGGAACATTGTACAATAGCGTCCCCCGGGTTGAATGTAAAGAACTAGAAACATTATTCTTCGGACTGCATTGTAAACACATGGTAACTGAAGAAACTCACTGGAATCGGGGCACACTACTTTTTTATATCGCGAATAAATCTACTGGTTGACGGTTGGCGGTTGCGGCGCAAAAGCAGATTAATTACTGCCTTTATCGCCCGATGAAAGTTGGCGATTGGAAAATCGATACGATCCTCCACTTCGTTAACGCACCGTTAACAGCATTTAAAGTTCTTAGCAAATACCGATATACAGGTACTCGATAAATTTGTCTTATAAAATTCATCCTGGTGAAGCATGATCTTTATAAGCACGAGTTAAATAAAATATTTACCGGGTTTGCTCATGAATTATCATTGCCTGGAATATTGAATTTGAAGCATGACTTTCAAAATAAACTTTGGAAATTCATTTTGGAAGGAGATTCCTATTATTTTATTTTTAATTATCACACATTAAACTGTGATATTGTAAGTAGTGAAGTTGAAATGATCCATGGCTGCAAACCGTCAGAGTTTGATCTGGTTGCTATGACCCAAAAAATACATCCGGATGATTTCCCTTATTTCCTGGCTATTGGAAGAAATATAGAAAGGTTTTTTGCGGGTTTACCATTGGATAAGTTATTTAAATACATAGTAAGATTCGACGTTCGTTATGCAAAAAAGGATGAAGGATATTTGAGAATTCTTTACCAGGGATTCATAATTGAGCATACGGACGAAGGAAGACTACTGAGGTCTTTTGGCAGACATACGGATATAAGCTACTTAAAAAAAGAAGGAAAACCTACTTTATCATTTTTGGGGATAGATGGAGAACCATCTTTCATAAACATAGATTTGAATAATAATTTATATGACGATAAGGATGATTTTACCAGCCGTGAAAAAGATATACTAAAACTTTTAATTGAGGGCAAATTAAGCAAGGAAATAAGCGACATATTGCGCATAAGTAAGCAGACTGTTGATACACATCGCAAAAACATGCTTCATAAAAAAAACCTTGTAAATACGACAGAACTTGTTAGTAAAGCCATTACGCACGGCTGGATATGACATCCCATCGTCTTTAGTGGCAGATTACGGGTCGCAGTGATACGGTATGTTACCTGATGATACCCAATAATCCCATATAAGAAGCAACAAATCGCCATCCGTTCTTTCTCCTCTGATTTTAAGTTCGATTTTTGCCCGGAGCACTTGAATATTATAATATATTTGAAACGCGATGCTGCTTACTGATTCCTTACCTGATTAAGAAATTCTGACGGCGTGAAAGACGTTTTCTTTTTAAAAAAACGAAAAAAGTAAGCAGAGTCATCGTATCCCAACTCATCTATAATCTCCATTACATTTTTTTCCGAGAATGCCAGTTCGCGTTTTGCTTCCAGGATAATTCTTTCACTAATGAGGTCTGATGTGGTCTTGTTCAAGCTTGTTTTGACCATCCGGTTGAGGTGTTTTTCGCTAACGAACATGAGCTTGGCAAAGCTCCGGACTGATTTTATTGTCCTGAAATTTTTATCGATCAGATCTTCGAGCTGCTGCACTTTGGACAGGTACCTTAAGTTTTGGGAATCCATTAATTTCTCAGGCAAATACACTCTCGTTAATGCGAGATACAAAAGGTGAATACAGGAGCGTATTATTTTTAGTCTCATGAAATTCGTGCTCTCGTATTCTCCAACGATATCATTAAAAAGCCCTTCGATTTTTTTTGTCAATGGTTTTGGCAATACAATCAGTGGTGAGTTGCGTACGCTGCTAAAGAAGGGATACTGATCCACTTTCTCAAAAGTAAAATTCAAATCAAAGAACTCCTTTGTATGAAAAAAAATAATTCCGTCAATATCATCAGACATTTCAACGGTATGTACTTTTCCCGGGCCGAGCATGAACACTACTCCCGGTTCTATCTTATACCTGACAAATTCTATGATGTGTGTTCCAGTTCCTGCGGTGAACAGGAGACTCATGTAAAAATTATGTTTGTGTGGTGGAAAAATCATCTGGTTGTGTTTTTTAATATGCAACCGAATGTGACTGGCGTAAAATTCTGATTCATCCGGGGTATCCTGAAATGCCTCGATGTCATACACTGGGATCGCTCGCTTTTTCATGGAAGTAATTTAAAAGATGTCCGAAAAATCCAGTTTCAGGAGTTCTTTATCCTTTTATTACATACATACTTTCGACAGCTTTGTGTCATTAAAGGTAGGGTAAACGGCAGGCACAAGCATAAATCGTTGGATAACTGGCATATTCCAAAAAAATGACACGCGCAAGAGATAATCAACAGGAGGCTGACAGAGAGATTTTCGCAGGCAATCAGGAGGCCAAACTTACGATGAGGGTGGACTGCGTTACCGGTTATGCAATTATTATGACAGATTCAAAAGGCATTGTGCAAACTTGGAATTTGGGTGCGCAGCATATTACCGGCAAGGAAGCACGTGAAATGATTGGTCAGCACATCTCCATTTTCTATTTGCCGGAAGATTTGGAAAAATATAAGGTAATAAAAAACCTTGCGCTTGCCAGGAAAAAGGGATCGCATGAAGATGAAGGCTGGAGATTGCATAATGCCGGATTGAAATTTTGGGCACATGTGCACTATACGGCTATCTATGATAACCAGGAACGACTGACCGGGTACGCGGTCATAGTACGCGATATGACCGAATACAAAGCCAAAAGCGATGAGCAGGAACGCCTGATCGGTCAGAGGACGGAAGAATTAAAAAATGCTTTTGAACGCATTACGGATGCGGTCATGGCTTTCGATAACCAATGGAACTATACATATGTTAATCAAAAGGCAGCTGAGATGACGGGCATCCCCAAAGAAGAACTCATTGGTCAAAATCTTTGGAACAGGTTTCCCGGCGAACAAAAACTTATAATACATAAGCTTTACAAGCAGGCGATGGAGGAACAAAGAACCATTCAGACCGAATGCTTTTTCCCCCCGTTACAGATTTGGATCCATGCCACCATGTATCCATCCTTCGATGGACTCTCTGTATATCTGCAGGATATTTCTGCGAGGAATCAAACCGAAAAAGCACTTCTTGAATCGCAGGAAAAATATCGGCAGATCGTCGACACCGCCCAGGAAGGTATCTGGATGATTGACCAGCATAATAAGACTGTTTTTGTAAACCGAAAAATGTGTGAAATGCTGGAATATTCCGAACAGGAAATGCAAGGCAGGCCAATTGTCCATTTTATGGACTATGAAGAAAGACAACAATCTTTTGAGTCGCTTGACAGACGGCAACAAGGTGTTATTGAAGAACTTGAAAAACTTCTTTACACCAAAAGTGGTAGGCGCATCATTGTTCATATGTCTGCCAACCCCATCTATGACCGTGATGGGAAATACGAAGGAGCATTGGCGATGGTTTCTGATATCACCGAAAGAATAAAATTGCAGAGGCAGCTCTCGGAACAAGAGGAAAGAAGGCAAAAGGAGCTTAGCAAGGCTGAAATTAACGCGCAGGAGAAGGAGCGAACCAAGATCGGAGAAGAATTACACGACAACATCAATCAATTGCTCGTCACATCCAAGTTGTTTCTGGGTCATGCCGTACAGACTGGTCAATATAAAGCCAATACAGTCAGGAGCATGGAATGCATCAGCCAGGCCATAGAGGAAATCAGGCAACTGTCAAAAGGATTGGTCGGCCCTTCGAGAGCAGCCTCAATTGGTCTTGTGGCCAGTGTGACCGACCTGGTCGTTGAACTGTCGTCATTGAAGAATATCCGGATCAATTTTGATCATGACTTTTTTCAGGAAGAGAAAACCGATGAAGGACTGAAATTGATTATTTACAGAATAATACAGGAGCAACTGAATAATATTTTCAAGCATGCGGAGTCATCAGAGGTAACTATACAATTTGTACACCGGGATGCCTGTTTGGAGCTATGGATTAAAGATAACGGCAAAGGATTTGATACGACGAAAAAACGAAAAGGGATCGGGTTGGCTAATATTGCCGGACGTGTTGTTGCATACAACGGGAAGGTCGAGATTTTTTCATCTCCAGGCAAAGGTTGCTCTTTATGCGTGATTTTTAGTTTATTTCAATAAAATCAATTCTGAAATGAAAGCGATCAAAATCATTTTAGCAGATGATCACAGACTGGTAAGGGAGGCACTTAGTTTGTTCATAAGCTCCGTTCGGCGGCTAAAGGTTATTGCGGAATGTGATAATGGAGAAGAGGCGGTCCGGCTCTGCAGGAAGTTCAATCCCGATTTGTTAATTCTTGATATCAATTTGCCGGAATTGAATGGCATTGATGCGGCAGCTCAAATCAAAATGGCATCCCCTGGAACAAAAATCCTTGCAGTTTCACTGCATACTCAACTGTTTTATATAAATAAAATGTTCCAAATGGGGGCGTCGGGCTATGTAAGCAAATCCTCTGCCCGCGAAGAAATCATGGATGCCATAGAAACCATTCTGAGTGGCGGGAAATATATATGCAAAGAGGTTAGAAATATTTTTTGTTCGCAGGAAAGTGCCACATCAAATACTCCTGCCGGCCTTCATTCACTAACCCCGAGGGAGCTCGAAATTATTACGCTGGTGAGCAAAGGGAATTCTTCGAAAGAGATTACCAACATATTGAATATAACGCTGAAAACGGTGGAAGTTCACCGCCACAACGTGTTAAAAAAACTAAAATTGAAAAATACTGCGGCACTTCTGAAAATGCTTTACCCTAATGGTTTTTGATACTACAGGAAAATTGGAGGGGAAAAGAATATTGATTTCCGGTATTTTGAATATTTGAATCCTATGACCCTAAACCGGCCAATGTCCACCTATGATGACCATTTCCTGTATCCTTTGGAATAGGAATTGTCCGTTTCTGTTTGAAAACCAAGGGCCATTTGCTGACTTCAGCAAGTGGCTTTTTTTTACAACACCTCAAATCCCCCCCGAAAACGATAGAGTCACGCCATTGTGACCACGAATTTTCCTTTTTATCTGTTTACCGAATCAGACACGGGCACAGGTAATGAATTAGCCATGATAGCAGCGCGTTGTGAGTCAAGATCCCTCAATAATTTTTGCTTTTGCTCGATCTGGGCATTCAATTCATTGATTTTTTTACCATTCTTTTTTTCATCTGCAATCGCATCTTTCGAATCATTCGCTTTTTTATCTGCCGCTTTTGCATCTGATACGGCTTTTTTTGTATCTGATGTATTGCCATTGGTGGCAACATTTGCCTGATCCTTACTGGCCTGGCCGGTTGCAACGGCATCTCCGGCAGTAGAAGAAGTTTTTGAATGGAAATCAGCCGTCTTGTTTTTTTCCTCCTGGAGCTTCGTGTTTAATTTGGAAATTTCCAGGCTAATCTCCCCATACTCTTTATTCAGTCTGGTTGTATCAGACATTGTTTTGTATTTCTGGGCATGGGCCGCCGTTGTAACAAAAAGCCCTCCTAAAATAAAAGATGTGCCTAAAATGCGTTTGAGGTGTGTGTAAATCATAAAATAATATTATCGGTTTAGACATATACTAAGCCAACAACCGGGCCGCTATGTGAAGGAGACAGGGTATAAGCTATAATCTGCCATTTCATGTATCAAATCGGGGGAAACAGGTCCTTTATTCGCCCGAATTAACATTCTATGCGAATTGGCAGGGGAAAAAGATGCTGGTATGCATCATTAATTACCCAATAACCCGTTTATGCTTACTCTCTTCAGCATCCACCATCTGAATGCGAGAGTTCCTTTTTAATGTTCACCGGAAGTGATGCGTCAAATACAAGAAGAGTCATTCGCCCCAGCCTGATTCCAGCGTAAATATTTTAAAGACTTCTTTTGTGATGACTTTGCAATTTTCTGCCATTTCTTCCAGCGTACAGCCGATTAATTTAATGTTTACCGGCAGATCATTTTGCGTTTCCATCAGATCCATCTGGAGAATGCAATTTTCCGGCTCTTCGGTGATTCCTTTTAGTTTTGAAAATAATGCACGGGCGAGTTCACCTTTATTACCAATATAATAACGGGCGAAATGTTCGAACCCATGGGGAGTTTTTATATACATCACAATGTAAAAAACCGTTTCCATAATAATAGGGCGGGATATCTCATCCCGCCCAAAAATGAATAATCCGGTTATTGAATTTCGATAGCGCGTGAAACCTTTTGAGCATGCTCTTTTTTAGGTATGCTCAGATACAGTATGCCATTTTCATATCTGGCAGCTATCTTCCCGGTATCCACGGAATCATCCAGATGAAATGTTCTTGCAAAATGACCTTTTCTGAATTCTCTTCTGAACCAACTTTCTTTTTTGTCTTCTTTGCTGGACTCTTCGGTATGTTCTGCAGAAATGGTCAGTTTATCACCTTCCAGTTTCAAATGAAAATCCTGCTTCTGCAGTCCGGGAGCAGATAATTCCAGTTCATAAGACTTGTCGGTTTCACACATGTTTACCGGAACCTGTGTTGTGCCGGGCGATTTGGTCAGACCATTAAACCCCCAGAATTCATCATCAAAAAAACGGTTTAAATTGTTTTGGAAGATCTGATCTACAACACTTCCAAAAGTAGCCGGCTGCTGGCCGTTTTCTCTTTTAATAATGTTATTCATGATTTTCCTCCTTTTGTTTTTAAGGTGAAAGAATAAAAATCCAACATCAAGTAAAATGCCAATACTCAATGATGAAATTTTGATGAAATTTTGACAAGAAGTAATTAAGATTTTGGGTTATTTACTGAAATTTTTTCATGAAAATATTTCATTTGATCAATCGATCAGCCTTGGTAATAAAAAGCTATAATTAAATAATTGGATCTCACTTCCTTGCAAAGGAGCGGAAAGGTGACCGGATCAATTTTACGCTAAACCCGAAAACCGGTGGTCGTCAAAGTGAATAAAAACTATGAGGCTTAAGGGGTTTTGGTATCTCCGTTTCTTTCAACAATTGCTTTATATTAATTTCAATATTGGTCGCAATAGTAGTCATGGCCGTGTCCGGTGGTTCATTTTCAAATGGATCCTGTATAAGGGTGGCTGTCTTTTCCAGAACGAAAAATCCGGAAGAAATTATTAATAAAAGGGGTATTTCAAATATAGGATTGATTACACCCAATGAAATGGAAAGGGTAATAACAAACAAATAGATCATTAAATGAAGAAAAACACGATAGGTTACCGGAAAAACCGTGTTTTTTATTCTTTCAGCCATGCCCATGGCAGTAGAAAAATTGATCAATGTTTTGCTAATATGTACCTGACTGAAAATATCCATTTTCCCGTTATTTTTCAATTCCGCTATCTGCAGGCTGTTTAACTGTAGCAGAGCGAGGGGCTTATTGGTATGCGTGCTGATTTTATGGATGTCATCTTCTGAAATGTACTTTTCCAGATTCTCTAATGGGTTCAGGCCCCTCAACGATTGACCTAAACAGAAGCACCAGGCAATCTGCCTGAGCGCCAATTGCCTTACAACATCTTCATTGCCCGGAGCAACAAAAGATTGTAATTGCAGCGTAAAAGTTCTGCTTTCATTTACAATCGTTCCCCATATTTTTCGCGCTTCCCACCACCGGTCGTAAGACTGACTTAGTTTGAACGATATAATAACGGAAATAGCCGTTCCAAGAAAAGCAGGAACATTAATGGGCATAGTTGGAATGGAGGCATCGAACCGGTAGGTTAAAACGGAAACGATTAACGCGATGACCAGTGTATATAAGAATTCGACTTTTGTTTTTTTAAGAATGTAAACAATACTTGGCAGCTTGGTTAATAGCATTTTTTTTATTTTGGTTCAAATTTCCGTTCAGCTCACCGGCCAGATGGCCATCCCGTAAAAATATGACCCTTTTCAGAGAGTTTTGCAATAATGTGGCTCAGCGATTTTTGGGAACAACCCCGGACTGTGATTTTGGAAATGCCAGAACGAAATAAAGTTGAATGATGATCAGAACGGCAATGCTCAGATAAGTACTTATGAAACAAAGAAGCGCCCCAATTGCATATAAGGACTGGGCAGAATTACCCCTTCGCACCAGCGCTTTTCTTATTTCAGCTTTTTCATGCATGTCACTTTTAAAATAATCATGTTTATACGCATAATTTAATATCCTGCGCAGCATAATACCCAGCAGAAAAAGATTGAGCCAGTATACGGCGACCGCAAACCGGAAAGAAATAAACTCACTCAAAAAGGCAGTGGTAAAGGGAATTACGGTAACAAAAAGTAAAAAAGAAAGATTGAGCCAGTTAAAGTTCCTGTCACTTTTTTCGATATAATGAAATTGCGAAGAGTGTGCCGTCCAGAAAATACCCAGCGTCATAAAACTTAATAAATAGGTAAGCAACTTAGGGGTAAGCCTGGAAAATTCGACTACCAGGTCTTTTTCATAAACAATATGTTCGCGTATGGGTACCCGCACATCAAGCACAAGCAATGTTAAAGCAATAGCGAATACCCCGTCGCTTAATGCTTCTATGCGTTGAACATTTTTCCCCGAAATCTGATTATATGCTCTCATGTGATACTCAGCAAATATGACCGTTTTCACTTTAGCCGCATACCACTGACCCGAATAAGCCAGACACAAATTAAATTATTTTTTAAATATTTACGCGATGCAGCAAACGGGTTCCGTTAACCCGTTACTCATTCATTTCTCAATGAACTGACCGGGTTACTCATGGCTGCTTTAATGGATTGCCAGGCCATGGTTGCCAGGGCTATGGCCAGAGAGATCATGCCTGCTTCCAGGAATACAAGCGGGCCAATGGATATCCGGTAAGCAAAACCCTGCAGCCATTGATTCATCGCCCACAAACTTAGCGGGGTTGCAATCACGATGGCAATAAGTATGAGTTTAATAAAATCCTTTGACAGGAGCAGCACGATACCGCTGACAGACGAACCCAATACTTTCCGGACGCCTATTTCTTTTATACGCTGCTGTGCCATGAAGGTCGACAGGCCGAACAGTCCCAGACAGGCGATACAAATTGCCAGGTACGAGAAGAAGGTGAATAATTTTCCAAAATGCTGGTCGGCCTCATATTGTGCGCTGAACGATTCATCCAGGAAATGATACATGAACGGACGTTGCGGAGCCATCCGGTCCCAGGTCTTCTTCAGGCGTGCCAGCGTTGACTGCACGTTATTGCCTTTTATGGAAACGGAGATCCGGTTGAGGTTGTAGGGATATCCGTAACGCAGGGTTAGTGGTTCTACGGCCTGGTGCAGTGAGCGGAAATTGAAATCCTTGACAACACCGATAACGGTGCCCGTTCTTCCCCATTGGGAGAACTTTTTGCCTACGACGTCTGCCGGTCTTGTATAACCGAATAGCTTCGCAGCGGCTTCGTTGATGACCATGGCTTGTGCACTGTCCGTTGTATAGGCACGAGAATAATTTCTGCCGGCCACCAAAGGAATATGGTAAACAGGTATGAAGTCAAAATCAATTTCATAAATGAAAGGACCCTGATCACGCATTTGTCCGTCGGGTCCCTCAATTTGCGAACCCGCATTGGGCAGAAATTCACCCGGTACCGCACGGGAAGCCCCTACGGAAACAACGCCCGGCTGATCGGCAATGGCTTTTTTTATGGATTCAATATTATCCTGCACTTTTCCATCGCCTTCAAAATTGATGATCACCATCTGGTCCTTCTGAAATCCGAGATCATGCCGGTTTACATATTTCAGCTGGCTGTACACAATGATGGTTCCGGCTATCAGCGCAATGGATAAGGTAAACTGAAAAACCACCAGGGCTTTGCGAAGTGAAATGCCTTCCCCCGAAGGATTGAATTTTCCTTTCAGCACAGCGATGGGTTTGAATCCCGATAAGAACCAGGCCGGATATATGCCGGCGATGATTCCGACCATCACGGCAAATACTACCATGTAAAAGACCATCAGCGGATTGAAGAAACCGGCATACGACAGATCCTTGCCGGATAATGTTTCGATCAGTCTGACACCCGGGCGCGCCAGGATGATGGCGATCATCGCAGCGGCCAAAGACATCACGATGGATTCAAAAAGAAACTGCCACATCAGGCTGTGCGGCCTTACACCCAGTACCTTACGAACTCCCACTTCCTTTGCTCTTTCCAGGGAACGGGCGGTAGACAGATTCATGAAATTGATACATGCTATAAGCATAATGAATACGGCAATACAGGAAAACAAATACACGTTGAGCCGGCTTCCGGTAGGGCCCGGTTGCCGGATGGCCGCTGAATGCAGATAGGCGTCATTCATTTTTTCAAACGCAATCGAATAACCCTTGTCATCGGGGTTATGAGTTTTGACGAAGGCGGCACTCTTTGACTGCAGGGATTGTATGCTGGTATTTTCTTTGAGCAGCAGGTAAGTGTAAAAATCCACGTAGCCCCAGTAATTAAATATATCCGGACGTTGTTTTCTTTCAGTGGACATGGAGATCAGTCCGTTGAAAGTGATTTGGGAATTGGGCGGAACATCTTCCATAACGCCGGTGATCTGGTAATTATCACCATTGTCCACCCGAAGAGACTGTCCCACGGGATTGGCATCGCCGAAGAATTTTTCTGAAACTTTCCGGGTGAGCACGATACTATTGGGCTCGACCAGTGCCGTATGCGGATTGCCATATATCATTTTCCAGCTGAACACATCAAAAGCAGTGGAATCCATACAGACCAGATTATCCTGCTGAAAACGTTTTTCACCATGCTGCAGCAACAGGCTGACCGGGCTCATGAAGCGCACCATTTTTTCTATTTCAGGAAAGTCGGCCTGGAGAGCCGGACCCACCGGCGCACAGCCCCAAACCCAGAAATCTTCCGGTGCAGGTGGACCGGGATTTACGCCTTTCTGGACAGTCCGGAAGGATTGCAGCACCCGTACGATGCGATCGCGATGAACATGGTACTGATCGTAGGACAGCTCGTTTTTGATATAGATCGTGATGAGCAGGCAGCAGGCCATCCCGACGGCCAGTCCGGCGATATTGATAAAACTGTAAAATTTCCGTTTCAACAGGTTACGCCACGCGATCTGAAAAAAGTGCTGGATCATGGTAATATGAGTGAGAGCCTGAAAAGTACAAAAGGCATGCCGTTCGGATTTTGAGCCTGAACGGTGGAAAAAGCAGGTATCCACCTGTTCAGAATCGGACAATGGCTATCCGTTAACGGTACAATAACTTCCTGGTTTTTCCTTTGCTGTTGGTGATTTCTATGGAAGCAATGGTATTATCAACAGTGATAAACCGTCCGGATTGAGATAAGAAAGAATTTCCATATCCGGTTTCGCGTTTTTGATGTCTTCCATCTTTGTATGTAATGATCGCACTGACATCGTCTGACAGCAACGGTAAGAAACTACAGTTTTTATTTAATTGAAAGACTTTCAAAGGACCTTTATTCTGGCTGGCCGCTATTAAATATTTTCCATCACTGCTTCGGAGCTTAACCAGCGCCTTGCCGTTTCCGGGAATAAAAATTCCACTTTGTAATATATTCAATGGCGTAAATTTTCCTTTGCCATCCCCTTTCAGAATCAATCCATTCAAGGCATCGTATCGTCCGTACGAAGGCACGGTTGCAAAATCGTTTGTATTCATACAAATATCCAGATTGCCGTCGCCATCAAAATCGTCGGTTATCATTCCATTGATTGCGGAATACTGAGCCATATCCGGTAATGGCTCCATCGTAAAAGTTCCGTCGCCGTTATTTCTTATAAAGGCGCTTTTAAAATTATTTGCCGAATATTTGATCGAGGTTTCCAATTCCTGTGGCGTAAACAGATGATCAAAAGTCGTCTCGCCGAATTTTTTATAAGTGAGAAACCTTTTTTTCAGAAAGGGCAGTTGAGAAACAACATCATCGCGCGCATCGGTAGCAAACTCCTTTTTTTCCCCACCCTGTTTATCTTTAATAAATGAAGTGAGGATACATTGTACGATTCCCTGGTTGTAAAAATCCCTTGCATAGACAGACACGGGGTATTTGTCACTGGCTTTGTAGAAAGAATTTTCTCCCAGATTACTCACTACGTAGTCAATATCGCCGTCATTGTCGAAATCGCCGGCGGTGATACTGTTCCACCAGCCAATTTGACCGGCAATTTGGGAGGATGGGGTAATATCCCTGAATTGCCCATGATCGTTTTTCAGAAATTTTACCGGCATCCATTCTCCTGCCAATACCAGGTCCTGCCAGCCATCATTATCAAAGTCGGTCCAGATGGCATCACATACCATTCCAATATTCAGCAGGGGTTTGGCCACCGTAGATGTTACGTCGGTAAATATTATTTTGCCATTTTTTGAGTCATTGCGGTAAATGACACATGAAACCGGTTCCGGATAATTCCATGGAGCCACGCGACCGGCGATAAAAAGGTCCAGGTCACCATCATTGTCATAATCGATGGCGCGAACACAGGATTTACTGGCCCGGTTACGCGGAAGTGTAGTTGTGCTGAGTGTGAAATTCCCCTTGCCATCATTGATGTATAGTTTATCGTCGTACGCCGGACTGTTGGGAGCATTTTTATAGCCACCCGTTGCTATATAAAGATCCAGGTCGCCATCATTATCGGCATCAAACAATACAAGACCCATATCGTCCCAGTTCTTTTCATTTTGACCGGGAAGGATATTCCTGCTGATAAATGTCCCGTCTTTTTGTTGTAATAACAATGTCGTGCGATTGGAACCGGACCCGCCAATGAAAATATCATCGAGACCGTCATTATTTACATCTCCGACGGCCATAGCAGGCCCGTATTCGGAAAACTTGTGAGGTAATAATTTTTGAATACTGAAATCTATAAAATCTGTTTGTTTGTGTTGATAATGTATTTTCGCCGAATCCGCAACGGGCTGAAACAAGGCGTGACTGGCTATGGCAGGTTTTTTCCAGCTATATGATTCCTGCGCGGTTTTATAATTGACCGTCATTCTTTGATTCGTTCCGACATCTGTAAAAACCTGTTTCTTCCCATCCGGCCATTTTACGACCATCGAGTCGATCCTGGATGTTTTTCCCAAACCGAAATGCGGATCCATTTGCATGGTGGACAGGTAACCGCGATAGGGCGTCTGTTCATACACCTGCTGCCTGCCATCATAATATAATTCGATCCAGGTTCCCAGGCCATCCCGGTTTAATGAATCACCAATTAATTTTATGGTGAGATAATTTGATGTATCCGTTGAAGTATTTCTGTAAACAAAAGCCTCGTCATTGATATTATTTATCACGAGATCCAGATGACCGTCATTATCCAGGTCCGCATAGGCGGCCCCGTTAGCGAAAGATGGTGTCAGCAGGCCCCAATTGTCCGTAACGTCGGCAAATGTTGCATTGCCTTGATTTTGAAAGGCATAATGTTTCAGTTTTACCTGGGGTATTTTACTTAATACTTCCTTCTTTGTAGTGTACCCGAATGATTTTTCGCGGAACGCGATGAAATCATGATCCGTCAGGTCTTTCGGAAAGCCATTGGTAATAATAATATCGCGCAATCCGTCATTATCGAAATCCTGAACGAGCGGCGCCCAGCTCCAGTCCGTGGAGGAAATGCCGGACCAGTAACCGATATCACCGAATACCGGATCACCGGCAGAGTCATTTTTGTCAATACGTGGTCCCATATTCAATTGCAGCGTATTGCGTACATACTGATATTGATATCCGAAAGAATCGTTGTTCAGATAATTTTGATAGTTGTAGCCCGACATCAGCAGTTTCTTCCGGTAATTATCTTCGGGATCCATATCCATTTCCACCACATCCGCGAGCCCGTCGTTGTTGATGTCGATAACATCCTGCCCCATTCCATTGGCCGATGTATGTTTGAAATAAGTAGCTGCTTTGTCGGTAAAAGTGCCATCATGGTTATTGATATACAAGAGATCATTCGAGAGAAAATCATTGGCTACCAAAATATCTTTCCAGCCGTCTTTGTTGAAATCGGCGATGGTGGCGCTATGGCCATATCCTTCAATTGTTAACCCGGCCTGCTTTGTAACATTTGTAAACACGGGATGATGTAACGTTTCGCTCCAGTCATTTCGGTATAGCCGACCGGTACTTGGCGCAGAGCCGTCTTTTATTTTTGGACGGTAGACAGAGGGGTTTTTATCCTGGTCCATTTCATTCACGGTAATATATACATCCAGATCTCCGTCATTATCATAGTCAAAGAAAGATGCCATGGTCGAAAATGATTCATCATTCAAACCATATTCTTTTGCCATCTCCTTAAAAACGGGAATGCCCTGTTCATTTACTCCCTGGTTTATATATAGCAGGTTTTGTCTTTTTTCAGCCTCTGGTAATATAGTAGTGCAAACATAAATATCCGGCAGGCCGTCGTTATTGATATCAACCACTGCTACACCACGGCACCACTGGTTGTTGCCATTTACATGCGCGGTTTCTGTAACGTCTTCAAATTTAAAATCCCCTTTGTTCAAATAAAGTTTGCAGGGGACCTGGTTGCCTGTGAAATAAATATCCGGCAGACCGTCGTTGTTGAAATCTCCGATACCCACCCCGCCGCCGTTATACATATTTGGAAGATCGAAAGGATTGATAGTATCATTTTCTACAATATGATTGTTGAAATGTATATTGGAATGGTCGGAAGAAACGAGTTGAAACAGGGGTTTATTTCTATTACAGGATATGATCAGAAAACAGGAAAAAATAACAGGAATAAGGGGTTGAATTTTCATTTAAAGCCTTTACTGGGCGGTATTGCGCGTATAACAAATTTACAAAAATATCGTGTGCAAGCCCGGTAACAACGAATAATTGGCATACTTTTGCGTACTATTAAAAAATAAAAAACATACCATGAAAAAATTATTGTTGATAGCGGCTATCGCTTGTTTTACATTCGCATGTAATGATGGTTCCAAGTCGTCAACCTCTGCTACTGACACGGCTGCCACCATGCCCGCAACGGCGCCCGCTGGTTCCGACAGTTCAGCTACCCAAACAATGAAAGATGGTTTGATGACATTGAAAGATGGCAAAGTGCTTGTTTTAAAAGGAGGCGCCTGGGTTCCTATGGACTCCACATTTACATGCACCAATGGTCGTAAAGTATCAGTAACCGGAGATATAACTAAAGGAGACAAGAAAAGAAAACTGGAAGAAGGATGGAAGATTGATACGGGCGACGATTTACTGACTGATGACAAAACACACTCGAGTTGGAATATGGACGGAGTATGTA
>Ga0206904_1167_pt1 | contig 16169 bp, 14 predicted proteins | sample Alteio_BWOrgHeat_42_FD_152981 | JGI IMG/M metagenome (GOLD analysis project Ga0206904, IMG submission 152981) | Enriched cells from forest soil in Barre Woods Harvard Forest LTER site, Petersham, Massachusetts, United States -... | ecosystem: Environmental > Terrestrial > Soil > Temperate forest >...
GGAAACGGAGAATGGGAGAATAATCCATAACCGTAGTGCCGGGAACACGCCTGTTTCTGTCAAACAGCCAGAACGGGATACGTCCCCGGTTCAGCCGCAGCGTCCAGCGTTTTCCGGTTTGTGCATCGGCAAAATCAAACACCGGTTTTGGGGTGCTGTCGAAGATATGGCCTGCACCAATACGTTTCAGATAAGCCAGCGCTGCCTCATTTCCTGACAGCAGGAGATGGTTGCCGTTGTCAATAGTGGCGCCGAATGTGGCGTCGTAATAGGATCGGCAACGTCCGCCCGTATGGCCTGTGGCCTCATATACCACAACATGTTTGTCTTCCGCCGCAAGGCGTGTAGCGGCTGAAAGCCCGGCCAGTCCGGCTCCGATGATATGCGTCGTTGGCTGCATGCAAACCGTCTAGAAAAGGATATTTCGCACCAGAATATATCCCAGCCGGATTTTACTCAAGCGAACCGGTTGCCGTGGGGGCTCAAAGCCGCGTTCCATTAATGTGGCCAGAATAATCCGGTAAGCCTCCGACATAATCCGGGGGGTGCGCAGATGCTTGCGTTCATAGCGTTTCATAATCAGATCCGCCTCGCTGAAATGCGCCAGCGCTTTATCCGCCAGTTCACGACATACAAGTGCAATGGCAGGATCCACCAGCACCTGGAAGGGATCGGTATAATGAATTCCTGCTTCTTCCAGAAGCCCCTTGGGCAGATAGAGCCTGTCTATCGCTGCATCTTCATCCAGATCGCGCAAAATATTGGTTAGCTGCAGCGCTAGCCCCAGATGATGCGCCAGATCGAGGCCGTCCTGTTCCTGCATCCCGAATACGCATACGCTGAGCCTCCCTACGGCGCATGCCACCCGGTCGCAATAGAGATGCAAGGTGAATATGTCCGGTGCCCGGATCGGTCCGCGCACATCCATTTCCATGCCGTCAATCACGGCCAGCATGTCCTGCTTCCGCAGGGAAAAATCCGATATTGCTTTCGCAAGTCCTTGCAGGGAAGGCGGGGGATTGCCTACATAGATCTGCTCGACATGATGACGCCATTGCTGCAATTGGTGGAGCCGTTTTTCTGATTCTCCTTCCTCGTCCGCAATATCGTCTATGGCGCGGCAATATTGATAAATCGCGTACATCGCGCTGCGCTGCAACGGCGGCATAATGCGCATGGCGGCATAGAACGAACTCGCCCGCGTACTTCCCGGGGCTTGGAATTCTTCATGGTACAAGGCGGCCTGTCCAGTGGTCATGGGATAGTCTCGATGAGTGACTTTGCTATAATAGAGATAAATTGCAGTTTCGTCAGGTGCACATTTTCGCTCAAGGGATCGCGCGTCAGTAGTATCTTAAGCAGGCTCTGTGCTACTTTCTCTATTACTAGCACTTCCAGCGCAAGCCTGCCATCCTTTATTTGTTTTGAGAGGGGGGCTGCTGGCAGAAAAAGCAGGGTTTTCTCCGCGAGCTCCGCGATGCACGCTTGTAAGCCCGATGAGGCGCGTGCTTCTGCGAGCGCGGTGTCCATGATGCCGTGGCGCATAAGCGCGTCTTCGGGAATATAGATGCGGTTCAGCCGCTGGTAATCCGCCTTGCAGTCCTGCAGGTGGTTGATGATTTGCAGCGCAGTGCACACGGCGTCTGAGGCTGGCCAGGCGGCAGGGCTTTCGCCGTGCACATCAAGCACGAACCGCCCGACCGGGGCTGCCGAGTACATGCAGTATTGTATAAGATCGCCCCAGTCTGTGTAGCGATGCTTGCGTGCATCCTGACGGAAGGCGATAAGCAGATCCAGCGCATGACGCGGAGAAAGCCCGCAGCGGGCGATGGTCTCCCGCAAAGGTAATGCCTCTGTGATAACATTATCCTTGCCAAGTAGCGTGGCCTCGAACTGGTCAAGCCGGGTGATTTTTTCTGCTTCCGTCAATTGGGGGTGATCAGCCACATCGTCCGCTGCGCGGGCAAAGCGGTAATAGGCCAGGATGGCAGGGCGGTGCTTCGGGCGGATGAGGTAGGATGCTACCGGGAAGTTTTCGTTCTTGTGGGTTTTTTCTCCCGGCTCATATATGGCTTGGGTCATGCGCGTTTTGTATCTGTTGCCTGGGTGCGTCCTTTCCATTGGCCACCTTTTCCACTCCGGTACTGGAAAGCGGAGTCCAGCGTGAAAGCCATATAGAAAGCCACAATGATGGGAAGCGTCAGGCAGGAGAGCAGGGGGCGGCCATAAAAACGTATCATCGGCAGGAAGGTTAGGCTCATGCAGGCCCAACTGGCTATTCCCAGCAGGCGGTTTGTCCCATGCCCGAAGAGCGCCAGCAAAACCGGGGCAATATATAGCAAAATCATTCCGGCCAGTGCAGCCGCCAGATTGACAGGGGAATACCCCAGTTGATCATAGGCGCTGCGTGCCACCATGGCGCGTATGTCATGGACATGCGGATACGCCCGGATGCTACAGATGTCGTGTGCCAGGCCAAGCCAGATGTTGCCCTGCCGCTTCATCAGGCGTCCTAGCGCGCAATCGTCGATGAGTGCCTTGCGGATAGGTTCCAGGCCGCCTGCCTGCATCAGCGCATCGTAACGCACCAGCATGCATCCTCCGGCGGCCGCAGCAGCTTTGCGTGCCGGATTATTGACCCAACGGAACGGATAGAGCAGCTTGAAGAAATATACAAAGGGAGGTATCAGCCATCGCTCCGCAAGACTTTTACAGCGCAGATGCACCATCAGGGAAGTGAGCACATACTCGCCTGCTTCCGCATGCGTCACCAGACGTTTAATCACGCCCTTATCATAGGCAATATCGGCATCGGTGAATAATACATAACGCGGCGGGATAGCGTTAGCGACGTGATCCAGGCCCCATTGCATGGCAGCGACTTTGCCTTTCCAGCCGGGCCGCGAATGGCCCTGTATTACTGTCAGGCAATCGGTAGCAGGGTATTGGCTTGCAATGCTGGCTGCAGTAGCAGCAGTGGAATCCTCGCTGTTATCATTCACCAGTATGATTCTTAACTCGGGATAGTCATGGGTAAGCAGGGTTGGGAGTGTTTTATCTAATATTTCTGCCTCGTTACGTGCAGGTATAACAATGCATACGTCCGGCCATGTATCGCGGGAAATGCTATCCGGCGTTTCAAGGCAATGCGCTTCCCAGAACCTCCCATGCGCCAGCAGAAGGTACGCCCAGACGGCAAGGCTAAGGTATGCGACTATCATGCCTAGCCCGTCTTCCTGGCTTGCAGCGCATGACCGGCAAGGGTTTTTCCCAGTGACCAGACCGCGCCCAGATTATGGGCCTCGGCGATGGTGGCTTCAAACGCTCCTGCAATCCAGTTGCAATCGTCTTCGGTGATGATGAGTGGTGGCAGGAGTTTAATCGTATAACTCCCATGGCCTGCGACCTGTGCCAGTATCTTATGCTCTTTGAACAAGGGGATGGTGATCATCTGGCAGAACAACCCGGCATTAGCGGCTTCAAGCGCCGACCATGCCATTTTAAGCTTGAGCGAAGTGGGCGCGCCGAATTCCACACCGATCATAAGCCCTTTGCCGCGCACCTCTTTGATAAGCTCGTAACGCTGTTTGAGCGCGCTGAGTTTTTCCATCAGGCGCGCACCCATGATTGCCGCATTGCGGACAATGTTTTCCTCTTCAAATACGGCAAGCGTGGCCAGCCCCGCCGCCATGGCCATATCGTTCTTGGCGAAAGTGGAGCCGTGCACAACGGCGCGATCCATGCGGTTGAACAATTTATCGAATATCCATTTGCGCGTCAGCACCGCGCCGACCGGTATATGGCCTCCGGACAGGGCTTTGGCAATCAGCAGGATGTCCGGTTCCACATTCCAGTGTTCCACGGCGAAGAAGCGGCCTGTCCTGCCCATGCCGGTCTGGATTTCATCGGCGACGAACAGCGTGCCGTATTTGCGGCAGAGGGCTTGCACTTCCTGAAGATATGTGTCATCGGAGATATTGACGCCCTTGCCCTGGATCGGCTCCACAAAGAAAGCGGCGACGTCACGTGACTTAAGCGCGGCCTCCAGCGCGGGCAAATCGTTAAACTGCACCTGCCTGCAATCATTCAGGAACCCTTCAAATCCCTGCCGGAAAATCGTATCGCCGTTTAAGGAAAGCGCACCGTAGGAAAGCCCGTGAAATGCATGACCGCAATAGGCGATGGCGGAACGCCCCGTCGCTGCACGCGCGAACTTGATGGCAGCTTCCACGGTTTCCGTGCCGGAATTGGCAAAAAACACCTTTTCCATATAGGGCGCATAACGCAGCAGACGTTTGGCCAGCAGTCCCGCGAGCGGGGAGACATCCATCTGCACCAGGTTGGGCAATTCCGCATCCAGCACCTGATGGAGCGCGTCTTTTATGGCCGGATGGTTGCGGCCAATGGCGAATACTCCCCAGCCGCTTAATAAATCAAGGTATTTCGCTCCGCTGTGATCATGGAGATACTGGCCGGAAGCCTTGGTGAACCGGACATTATAGCCAATAGTCTTAAGCACGCGCACCATCTGCTCGTTCAGGTAATGCGTATGGAGATCATAGCGATTGCCTTCATGTTCTGTAAAGAGGGACTGTATATTAATAGGCATTTGGATTACTGATAGGATAATTTTTACTATAGTGAGGTAGTATGCAATTAAAATGCCGTCATTGCGAACGACCACCGGGAGTGAAGCAATCCAGCCATGCCATGTGGAGGGCGTTCTGGATTGCCACGACCGCTATGCGGTCTCGCAATGACGAATATCTATAATTTGCAATTATATTCTTAAATCCTAACATTTATCCCTGATATTGCCATGAGAAATTATATCCGTGTCATAGTATTAAGTATGAAATTTCTCTTTTCCACATCCGTCTGCGTAGCCGCAGAGGAAAGCCCTGTAGGGGAATGGCTGGTCAAGGATAAGACCGCCCATATCCGTATCCTTACCTGCGATAAGGCGCTATGGGGGATAATCAGCTGGGTAGAGACGCCGGGTGCCGATACAAACAACCCGGATATTTCCAAACGTAACCGGCCCATTCTTGGACTGCCGATTTTGCTGGGCTTGCAGCCGGGAAAAGAGAGGGAATGGGACGGAAATATTTATAATGCGGATAATGGCAAGACATATAAAGGGAATATTCGCATGAAGTCAGAAAATGTCCTGTATGTGGCAGGGTGTGTATTAGGTGGGCTGATATGCGGCGGGGAGGATTGGACGCGCATGCAACCCTCACCCGATCCGGCAGTTTCCGATAGCACATGCAGGCAGTTGGATACGATGTAAAACGTTATTTTCCGCCATAGACGACATAGGCACCCATCGGTACGCGCATCTGGATGTGGTCGCACGACTCAACGGGCGGTTGGGCGGAGTCCGCACGTCCCGGGAGCCAGATTCGGCACATGCCACGGGGCGGGAGCATGGATTCCGGTACATTCAGGCCACCGTCGGGCGGGATATAGTAACCATTATAATCATAATAGCCCGGCCTGTCATAGGCTATAATGACCCGGGTTGTTCCTGAACCATAATAGTCCGGCGCAGCGCCCGTCATCGCCCCTGAGTTGGGAGCGTGAATGGCGGCATTGCGGTTTTGCGGGTTGTTGGAAATAAATTTCCCGTTTGCATCATAATAGCCGCCGGTAGGATTGCTGGCGCAGGCTGCGAGCAGGGACAGGGTTAGGATGCAGCCTGTCAGGCCAAAGGTTTTTAAATTGGGGTAAAACATACAATTCTTCCTTTTAAATGACATGAAAAAGGTACAGCAGAATAATAACGGAAAGCGGCATGCCCAGAAGCCAGAGTATCAAACCACGCATAATGTGTTCCTCCTGATTTTTTATGAGAGTAACAGTGCCGGCTATCGGGAATCCATACAGGAAGCTTCGCTATAAATTAAGAAACGGTAAAATTATCTGTGAGATGAACAGCGCTGCATCTTAGATATTCTTTATTATTTGTCTGTTTCAACCGTACTGAAATATTACGCAGGGAGGAATAGATTTTATGATGCGGTTAATCATCATACAGGAGAAGTTTTATGAAAAAAATGCTTGTTTCCACATTGTCTCTTATCTGTATCCTGAGTGCATCGGGGATTTATGCGTTGCCGAGTTCGGACATGCCTAACGGTTCCACTTCCAACGGTGGCGTCAATGGCAGCGCCAGCAGCGGTGCGAACGGATCCGGTTCCGATAGCGGCGGCGGCAATGTCAGTGAAGGCGCTACCAGCGGTGGACGTTAAGCAATCAGGAGAGGTTTTATGGCACGTTATATTAAAGTTGCGGCAGCAACCATAGGCGGCATGGTGTTGTTGCTGGCGCTGCCGGTGTTTTCCGTAACCCAGGGAAATTCAGGCAATGTTATGCCGAATAATCCTCCGCAGGCCAATGTTCCTGTCGGCACCAGTCCTTATGGGGGTGTCGCGCCCGAAAGTATGAACCTGTCAGGCAATGCGGCGGTGAATAACAGGAGGGCGGATTGGGAGAAGGAAAGGCAATACTGGCGCGAGCATTACTCTTCGGCACCCTATTATCACAGCAACGCGGATTATTCCATGTATGAGCCTGCGTACCAATACGGATTTAATATCTATGCACAAAATGGCGGGCAACCCTGGGAGCACCTCAATCAGCGATTATTGCACGATGGCTGGGAACGGGCGCACGGTAATTCCAATCTGAGTTGGGATCAAGCCCAGGACGCGGCACGGGATGCTTACACGCGGGCGCAAAACCAGAATGCGGTAGGACAGAATACTGTCAATCCTGCGATGGTGCAGCGTTGAATGTAAGGTATCTTTAAGCGTGCGTTACATCCACTGCCCGAATTTCCGTATGTACCAGGTCTTGACCGTTTGCGTCATGACGCAATAGCCCAGCAGGGTGGCGAACAGCCAGAGGAAATAGGTGATGGGAAGTTTCGCAAGGCCAATGCTTTCTCCCAGCGGTGAAAACGGGATATAGATTCCTATTGCCATGATCGCAAGCGTCAGCATGAGGACGGGCAGCGCCGGCATGCTTTGGAAGAAGGGAACCTTCTGTGTGCGGATCATATGGACAATCAGGGTTTGCGACAGCAGTCCCTCGACAAACCAGCCGGACTGGAACAGGCTCTGTATCTCAGGCTTATTTGCGCCGAACACGTACCACATCAGGCAGAAGGTGGTGACATCGAACACCGAGCTTATCGGGCCGATGAAAGTCATGAAGCGCACGATGCCGCCTGCTTCCCAGCGGCGCGGTTTTTCCATATATTCCTTATCCACATTATCCCAGGGGATCGAAATCTGGGAGATGTCATAGAGCAGGTTCTGGATAAGCAGCTGTATGGCAATCATGGGCAGGAAGGGCAGGAAGGCGCTGGCGATCAGCACGCTGAATACGTTACCGAAATTGGAGCTTGCCGTCATCTTAACATATTTAATGATATTGCCGAAGGTCTTGCGGCCTTCGAGCACGCCTTCCTCCAGCACCATGAGGCTTTTTTCGAGCAAGATGATATCGGCGGCCTCCTTGGCGATGTCCACGGCCGTATCCACGGAAATGCCCACATCCGCATCGCGGAGCGCTGCGGCATCGTTGATGCCGTCGCCCATGTAGCCCACCGTATGGCCCAGGCTTTGCAGTGAACGGATGATACGCGATTTCTGGGCGGGTGACATCTTGGCGAATATCGTCGTCTCTTCCGCCTTGGCTGCAAGCTCGGCATCACCCAACGCATCAATGTCCTTACCCATGATGATATGGTGTACGTCAAGGCCGACTTCCTTGCAGATCTTGCGGGTGACCACCTCATTATCCCCGGTGATGATTTTGACGGTGACGCCGTGATCGCGCAGTGCGGCAATGGCTGTAAGTGCGGTTTCCTTCGGCGGATCGAGGAATGCAATATAACCGGCCAGCACCATGTCCGACTCATCGTCCACGCTGTAGGTGCGCTCTTCAGCGGCCACCCATTTATACGCCACCGCAAGCACGCGCAGCCCTTCCTTGTTGAGCTCGTGCGCTATCGCCCGAATGGTCTTGCGCTTTTCCGTGTTCAGCTTCACGCTGGTGGAACGCACCGCCTCTCTCTTCTCTGCCGGGTATAGGATGTTCTTTTCCTCGGTATTATCCAGATCATCGGCTTCGCTGCACAGCGGCAGCACTTCCTCCACGGCGCCCTTGCATACCAGCAGATTGCGGTTGGTTTCCGGCGGGCGCACAATCACCGACATGCGGCGGCGCACGAAATCAAAGGGAATTTCATCCACTTTGCGGTAATTATTTTTCAACTCGTGCAGCTCGTGCTCATTGCCGTAGCGCAGCACGGCGACATCCAGCACGTTTTTCAGGCCGGTCTGGTAGAAGCTGTTCAGGTAGGCGTATTTCAGAACGCCGACGTTGGTCACCCCGTAAATATTGAGGTGACGCTCCAGAATGATTTTATCCTGCGTCAGTGTGCCTGTCTTATCCGTGCACAGAATATCCATAGCACCGAAATTCTGGATGGAATTGAGCCGTTTCACGATGGTCTTGCGCCGTGCCATCGCCATCGCGCCACGGGCAAGGTTGGCGGTGACGATCATCGGCAGCATTTCCGGCGTAAGCCCCACGGCGACCGATACCGCGAACAGCAGCGCGTCCATCCAGTTGCCTTTGGTGATGCCGTTGATAAGAAAGACAATAGGAACCATCACCACCATGAACCGGATCAGGACCCAGCTCACTTTATTGATGCCCTTATCGAAACTGGTAAGCGGACGCTTGCCGACGATGTCCCTGGCCATTTTGCCGAAATACGCCTCGCTGCCGGTGGCGATCACCAAAGCGGTTGCCGAGCCACTCACTACGTTGGTGCCCATGAAGGCGATATTGCCCAGCTCCAGCGGGTTAGTGGAGGCCTCTTTGCCGCTGCTCACGCTTTTGCCTGCGACGGCTCCCAGCGTGTCGTATTTTTCAATCGGGATGGACTCGCCGGTTAACACTGCCTGGCTGATAAACAGATCTTTTGAAGTCAGCAGGCGCACATCCGCTGGAATCATATCGCCGGCAGAGACCCGGACAATATCGCCGGGCACCAGTTCGGTGATGGATATTTCCTCCGGCTGGCCGTTGCGGATGACGGTCGCGGTGGTGCGTACCATCGCCTTGAGCGCCTCGGCGGCCTGGCCGGAGCGAAATTCCTGCCAGAAACGCAATAATGCGCTGATAGTGATCATCGTTGTCAGTACGATGATGGTTTTGAAAGTGCGGTCTTCGGGGGCGGCAAGAAGTACGTCGGTAAAGAGCGAAATGAGGATCAGGACGAACAGCACACCGATGAACGGGTTAACGAACGACTGGGCTAATTGCATATACCAGGAATCGGGGCGTTCATGGGCGACCTCATTGGCTCCGTATTGCCCGCGCCTTGCCAGGACCTCGGCATCGCTCAGGCCATTTTCAGTGGTGTTAAGCGTCTCCAGCGTCTCAGGAATGCTCATTTTCGACGATTCCGCGAGTAGCTTGGAGACCACCGGTTCTTTTTTTGCGGTATTTTTAAGCGCAGCTTTTCCGTTCATGAGCAACCCTTCCCAGGCGCAGCCATGCAAGCAAGCTATCATGGAAAGAAATATTCTTTCACCATCTATTCCGGTGAAAGGGAAAAGGTACCCTCAAGCCGGAATAAATATTTCATCACTGAAGTGACTACTATAGCCGTCAGACACTGGAGTACCCATCAAAATTAAAGACAGGGATTGTCTACCCAGCCGAAAAACGCGTGTCAAGCCAAAAGGCGTTTAATTGGGCGCCGCATTATCCGTGCTGATTTTGAAAGAGACTTCGGTGCCTTTTTCGTTGTACTGGATGTTGCCCAGCAGTTTGCCTGCAATGCTGATGCCCCTGCCATTGGGCAGGTTAAGCTTAAGGCTTGATTCCGGCACCATATATTGCTGCCAGTTGAATCCGTTGCCGCCATCGGAGATCGTGACGCGCATTTCCGTCGGATCGTTCTGGATATGCACTTTCGCCGAGCGGTTCTGGTATTGTTCATTGGAAAGCCGCGCGGCAATTTCCTGCGCGTAGCTGTTACCCACCAGGCAGTCTTGCTTCTTCTGGTAGCCCATCTCCAGGCTGCCATGTTCAACCGCATTGAGCAGCAGTTCTACCATGCCGCGCGCGGTATGAGAGGGCGTCCTGCTGGCCTGGGATAAAATGGCGGCCAGGAAACGTGCCTCCGTGAATGTCTTGATAGTGAATTCAGCCCGACTCATCATTCGGATGATTCGTTTCTGTTCTGCGGCGTTGCGGGATACCAGTTCATCAAAAAGGCTGCACTCATTTTCGGCTGCCTTCAGGATCGCCATCAGCATTTCCGGCGTAAACGGCTTGGTGAGATAATAATATGCGCCGTTTTCCAGCCCTTCCTGCATCTGCTTCACCCCGACATCCCCCGTCTGCAGGATCACCGGGATATGCTTTAGCGCCTGGTTACGCTTCATGCAGTTCAGGAATTCAATGCCGTTTATTTTAGGCATCATCTTGTCGATGACGGCGATACTGATGCTTTTGGGATTTTCATTGAGGTAATCCAGCGCCTTGTCGCTATTCAAGAAAGGCTTCACGTCATATCCGGAATGGGTTGCCGCCTTTTCCAGTATCATGAGATTGGCTTCATCGTCATCCAGTGCGAGAATCGTGCGTTTAGTTTTGGTAGGACTGATCATAGGAAACTCCCTGTGGTTGCGCCCCGGGCGCGCCGGGGACGCTTTGCAGTGCAAACGTCACCTTCGCTCCCAAGGCATTTGAATTATTTTCCGCCCATATGGTTCCCTCATGGGCGTTGATGATGTTCCGGCATATGGCAAGGCCGAGGCCCGTTCCGCCACTGCCTGTATTGGTGCGGCTGCTTTGCCGGAACGATTCGAATATCGCCTCTTTCTCCTCTTCGGGAATGCCGATACCCTCGTCTATGATGGATAATGTGGACATATTATTCAGAATTTGCGTCTTCAGCGTTATGGAGTGCCCGGGAGGCGTGAATTTAATGGCGTTGGAAAGCAAATTGGTGATCACCTGGATAATCTTATCCGGATCGCAATTGACCCCGACTTCCTGTTCATCATGCCGGATATGGAGCGTTATGTCTTTATCTTTCATCAGCGATGCCACCGGCTCATACGCGCGATTTGCTAATTCGCGCAAGTCGGCATACTGCATGGAAAATACCTGCGTTCCGTTTTCCATTTTGGCTAGGTCAAGCACCTCGTTTACCAGCTTGCCGAGCCTTTCGGAACCCTTGTTGATATATTCAAAATATTTTTTCAGCTCTTCGCGCTTGGCGGTGATGTACTCACTGACGCCGTAGGAGGAAAAACTCAGGATGGCATGCAGCGGCGTGCGGAATTCATGCGACATGTTGCGCAGGAATTCCGTTTTTGCTTCGTTTGCGGCTTCCGCTTTTTTCTTCGCCGCCAGCAATTCATGCGTGCGTATTTCTATCTTTTCTTCCAGCCTTTCGTTGGCGTCCGCCAGATCCTTGTCGCGCCTCAGTACTTCGCCAAGCATGTTATTAAACGCTTTCGCCAGAATACCGATTTCGTCGGAGTAGTGGGTTTTTGCCTTGAGTTCATAATTCCCACTGCCTGTGATGGACTGGATGGTAGTGGTCAACTCCATGATGGCGCCGGAGAGTGTCCTGCTGAAATATAACGCTACCAGGATGATGAACGCTAATGTGAAGGCTGTGACGATAGAGCTTACCTGCGTGATTCTCCTTACATAGCTCTCAATGTCGCTGGTATCGCTTACGACATAGATATGGCCGAGCAGCGCGTCGCTGTGGCGTATCTCGTCTTTTACCGTAATCAGGTCTTTCAGCGTGTCGGGCAACAGCGTAAATTTATTGAGGCAAAATGCCTGCTTTATGTTTGCCTCATATTCCCCGAACAACTCGCCTGCCTCATTATAGATGCATACCGCGCGTATGAAAGGGCTGGAGCGGTAAATCTCCAGGTTGGTCTGGATGTTGTCTTTGCTCTGGAATGCCAGCGCTGCGGAGTTTGTGTCTCCTGCAATATGTGCCAGCAACGCCACCGACTGCGCCTTGCTTTTATGCATATCATAGATGAGGTACACGGTAACCGCCGCCACCGCAATGGCTACGGCCATCACGCTGATCGCCATCATCATGACTGTCAGTTTGCGTCGGATAGACACGGTTTATACTCCCTGATATTCTGCTGAAAGAGGCAAAACATAGAAAAGATTATAGTCCGGAATGCTTAACTATTGGTTAATTATAGAATTTCTAAATATTTTTCGTACCTTTCCTTATCCATGTCATGCTGCGGCGAAGACCGCGGCATCTCATTGTAATAGCCTAAAATCCTGTGCTTGCGCACGGGATGAAGATAGCATATGAAAATTATAAACAGCGTCTTCAGAATCAGACAACGGTAACCCGTTATGCCAGCTTTTCGGCATACCAGGTTTCGCCGATTTCTATCTTCTCGCGCCCCTGCGCCTCGCGCCAGGCGTTGGAGTCGCGCAGGGAATAGATGCAGCCGCAATATTGCTGGGCGTAAAATTCCTCACGCTTGGCGATTTCATACATGCGTGCCGATCCGCCCGCTTTGCGCCAGTTATAGGTCCAGTAGGTCACGCCGTCATAGTGCGCAGCAGCACGCTCCCCGCAATCATTAATCTGATCCATGTTTTTCCAGCGCGAAATGCCGAGGGAGCTGGTAATCACCTTGAAACCATGTTCATGCGCGTAAAGCGCCGTGCGCTCAAAACGCATGTCAAAGCACGCGGTGCAGCGGATGCCACGCTCCGGTTCCCGCTCCATACCCTTGGCGCGCGCAAACCAGTCCTGTACGTCATAATCTGCGTCCACGAAGGCAATGCCCATTTTTTCCGCGAAACGGATGTTTTCCTCCTTGCGGATTTCATATTCTTTTTTCGGATGGATATTTGGATTGTAGAAAAAGATAGTCAGATCAATGTCATTGGCAAGCATCTGTTCCATCAACTCTCCGGCGCAGGGCGCACAGCAGCTATGCATCAACACACGCTTTTCGCCAACTGGCGGAACCAGATCCACGTGTTTTTTGATGCCTGAAGCTGTCAGCATTGTTTTACATCCCCTCCAGCTCGTCAATCATCTGGGCAATGACATTCAGTCCGCCCTGCCAGAAGGAAGGCTTACTCGCATCCAGGCCGAAGGGCTCCAGCAGTTCTTTATGGCGGTAGCGGCCGCCTGACTCCAGCATGGCGATGTATTTGCGCTCGAATTCCCGGCCTTTGCCTTTGGCCTGTTCTTTCTGGTATGCAGAATAGAGCGAGTTGACAAGGCAGTCGCCGAAGGCATAGGCATAGACATAAAACGGTGTATGGATGAAATGCGGGATATAAGCCCAGTAATGGCGGTATTCCGGCGTGAGTTCCACGGATGGTCCGAGTGCTTCCGACTGCACGTCCACCCACAGCTCCCCGATACGCTCAGCAGTCAGTTCGCCTTTCTTGCGTTCATCATGCAGGCGCACTTCGAATTGGCACATTGCTACCTGACGCACCACCGTCGCCAGCATATCCTCTACCTTGCCTGCAAGGATGGATTTGCGGCGTGCGGCGTTCTTTTCGCGCTGCAACATTTCCCTAAACGTTAACTGCTCGCCGAAAACCGAGGCGGTTTCCGCCAGCGTTAGCGGTGTATCGGCCAGCAATGCGCCCTGTTTGGCGGCCAGCACCTGATGCACGCCATGTCCCAGTTCATGGGCAAGGGTCATCACGTCACGCGGCTTGCCGAGGAAATTTACCAGCAAATAAGGGTGTACGGACGGCACGCAAGGATGAGCGAACGCGCCTGGCGCTTTGCCGGGGCGCACCTCTGCGTCTATCCAGCGCTTGTCGAAAAAGGTTTTGCCCAGCTTGCCGAGCGCCGGTGAGAACGCCGTATAAGAGGAGAGCACCAGCTCTTTTGCTTCGCCCCAGGAATAGGTGCGCTCCGGCACTTTCGGCAGGGGAGCGGCCCGATCCCAGTAAGCTAGCTGTTTTTTTCCTAGCCATTTGGCCTTTAGCTTGTAATAGCGATGGGTAAGGTTTTCGTAATTGCCACGCACCGACTTCATCAGCGCATCCACCACCTCGTCTTCCAGCTGGTTGGCGATATTGCGCGAGGAGATTGGGCGCTTGAAGCCGCGCCATTTGTCTTCAATATCCTTATCCTTTGCCAGCGTATTAGTGATAAGCGCAAAGGTCTTAATATTTTTCTCCAGCATCGCGCCAATGGACAATGCGGCAGCCTTACGTACGTTTTGTTTGCTATCGGACATCAGGTGCAGGGCTTCCTCCAGCGCAAGCTGCTTTTCACCGACCGTAAAACGCAAATCGCTCACGGTTTCATCATAATGGCGCGACCAGGCGGCACGTCCGGCGACCTGTTTCTCATGCAACAGCTTTTCCATATTGTCCGGTAGTTGATAGGGCTTAAGCGCGCGCAATTCGCGTAGCCAGGGCGCATAATGTTGGAACTCGGACGCGGCCAGCATGGTATCGACCTGTGCATCGTTTAGCTTATTGATGGATAAAGTGAAAAACAGCAGTTCCGAGCTTATATTGGTGAGGGTCTCCTGGATGTTCTGGTAGAAACGCGCAATTTCCGGCTTGCTCATATCCCCGGCATAGAGCAACTGGGCATAGCTTCCGAGCTTGCCCAGCAACTCGCTGATGGCTTCATACTCCTTTACCGCTTCGGTGAATTCCACGACGCCCAGCCCGTCTATTTTGCCGGCATAACGTTCGGCGAATTGCCTGACCTGCGTTTCGGCGCGTTTGATGTCCTGCGTCACTCCCTTGGAATCCGGTGCAGCGTAAAAATCCTTGAGATTCCAGGTGGGAAGCATTGCTTCCTCTTTTTCTTTCCGGTTGGTTTTTGCCATTTGTCTGCTCCGTAATTAATTGATAACGCTAAGAATGCCACTTAGAGCAGCATTATGCAATGGGGTTTGCAACAAAATTGCTTTACACGGCCTAACGATTTGCTAAACCTTCAGCCTGCTAGTGTACCGTCCCATGCAGTGCTTTACCTATGGCTTATGCCATAGTCTGTGGGCAGCATGGGACGAAAAGTACACTAGCCATTATTTATAATGAGTGTAGTGTTTACCCGCGCAGGCGATGGACTTTCAATCTTGTGGGGTAAGTGCTGCGCGGGACACTACACTAGGGGGGGATAGCTCAGCGGTTAGAGCAGGGCGCTCATAACGCCTTGGTCGGGGGTTCAAATCCCTCTCCCCCCACCATTCAAACACTTCACCTCACTTCACCACACTTCAAAAACACAAGCAATCCGGCCATATTTAGCAAGTTTTCCATTCATTGCTATTCGCCTCATATCGTTGACAGTCGGGGGTATATGGGGGTAGTTTTCTTTCCGCCCATCCAAGATGAACATCCCCACCCGGTTCAGAATAGCTTTCTGTGCTGGGGATTCTAAAAATGAGGAAAACAAGAGAACTGTAGCGGCCTCTCAAGAAAGGCCGCTACATATCCAGCAATCAAGAAATATTATTTCTTGTCAGTTTTGGCATCAGCAGGAGCTGTATTATTTTCTCCAGTTTTCTTATTGGTATCATTCGCTGGTGCGGAATTTTCTACTTTGGATTCGTCATTTTTTAGTGGAATTGGTGAACTAGTCATAAAAACTACCTTTTGTTGCACTCAAAGAATATTGAATGGAGAAGGAGTCTATACCCTATACGACTATATAGATATGATTATCTATATGAAATATTTAAATAAATTTAATTTATCTCTTATCTCATATAAAGCCGTCGGTTAGAATTTTTCCCCACGGAACGGATCAGGGTATATATGATATATCTTACGACAAACTGACAGGACGTAATGTTGTCAGGCACGCTTTTTAGGTTCGATCCTGTTAATATTTCCAGCAAAAGTTTTTCGCATACACTTATGCATTACCCAGGGCGAATTGATCTCAAAACTTTTTGCCCTGTATTCAATCGTGTCATATAACGAATCTTGTTTATCAGGAGTTATTTTCAGAACTTCTTTAATTTGAGAATACCCTATTGAATTTTCTTCTGTAATATAGGTAACGCCTTCAGCAATTTCTATTGGAATAACAGCCATATAACCTTTTTTCATTTTTGTTTGTTATAGATGCGGGT
>Ga0206904_1168_pt1 | contig 16048 bp, 15 predicted proteins | sample Alteio_BWOrgHeat_42_FD_152981 | JGI IMG/M metagenome (GOLD analysis project Ga0206904, IMG submission 152981) | Enriched cells from forest soil in Barre Woods Harvard Forest LTER site, Petersham, Massachusetts, United States -... | ecosystem: Environmental > Terrestrial > Soil > Temperate forest >...
CACTAAACCTGTATTCCGTTTTACCCAGGGTATTTGTGCCGTCGCTGATATATTCTGTTACAAACGGGTATACTACGGGCGAACCGTCAAAAGGCTGGATATTGATGGTTGGGTTAGCAAAAAATGTCCGTTCTCTTTTTGTACCATCCAGTTGTGACGTCAGGCGCCCACCCGATCCGGCGGGTAGAATATGCTGGTAAGCTTTTTCGGCAGAAAAGTAAAATACGTCCAAAAAGAAGTTTGCCCTGCCTAAACCTGAAGTCCCATACTGGTAGGTCTTGGTTAGTGGGGTAGCAGAGATGCCGTCGTAGCTTTTAATGCTTTTTACTCTGAGGCCGCCTGCAAATTTTGCAGCGCTCGTCCCGCTGTTAAAATACTGGTTGGTTTCGTACTGGAAGTCTGTGTAACCCTTGGTCGGATAATAGATACGTTGGAGCATTGAAGCCCGCATATAAGCGGAATCAGGCTCCCTGCCTGTTGGATTATCACTGCCAACCGTAATATTAACAGGGTTTGAATTTGGCACGTTAGGATTAGGCCAATAGGAGACCGTTTGCTGCGGAACTAAGGACGAGTTTTCCCTGCCATTATAATAACCCCAGTAGTCTTTGGACAAGGATGTCCATGCAGGTAGACTAACGGCTGTGTTATAGGCAAACCGATAGCTGTTGATCACGTTGCTGCCGGAATCGCTTACCTGGATCGAATCAAGGCGAAGGCGTTGAGTTGTTGCATCACCCCCACTGATAAAATACCCGTAAAAGAAAGTAATGGTTTTCAGCAAAACATCGCCCGCAGAAGAAGATCGAAACACTTTAATACGCTTTAATGGCTTACTGTTACCAGATTGATTAAAATCCTGCCTTGCAGTAGCATCCAGTTCAAAAGTTACCTTCCCATTTTTAAAAGTGATCTGCTGTGGTTGCTGAGATCCTGTCGCGCTGGAGACCGGGCTCGTTAAGGGACCGGTGATGCTTTCGCTATATGGATCGCCATACCCACTAACACCAAGGCTTGCACCACTGGTGGTCCAGCCATTAATCATATCATCTACTACCCAGGTATCCGCCATTTCCTGTGGGGTATTATCAGTTTGTGCCTGATAGGAAAAATTTACCGTATCTGCTTTAGCGGTCGAGATCATCTTCTCCAGCATCCATGCTGTTGTATTGGGAAGAAGCGGGGAGTTTTCCGTAGCATAGGTAGAAGATTCCAGCGTACTTGTGCCATACTGGTACTTGTTTCCTTGTGCATCTTTAAGGTTAAAAGACAATGCTGGTCCTGGCCCTTTAGTGTACGAAACACTCACAGGTGCATACGGCATCAGTACAGGCGCATAATGCAGGCTGTCAATCTTGCCAAAAAAGAATTTACCGCCACCTCCCGGAAAATTATAGGAAAATATGTCTGCACCCAGGTCTCCGATAGCGGGACGCGGGTCAATGCCCGAACCGGACTGGGAAACAGCGCACATTTTTTCGAGATACGCAAGGTCTGTTGCGGAACGATTGTTAACACTGGCAACGGAACGTGTTTTACCAGTTAAGAAACCGTTGAATGTATCCTCGTCGGGTATTCCGACAACGCTTCTGTTGATTTGGCCCCCGGCATCAATGGCCCAGCCCAATCCAACCCAGCTTGGGAAATCGGTTACCTTTAAGCCCGATGCATGGTAGATCAAAGTTACGGGTATTTCAAAACCTGTTGTTTTGATTGTATACAATGGGATAGAGATTTCCGGCAAACCGGTAAACATACTTACCTCATAGTTGCCGAACTTTTCAAGAGCGGCACTGTTCGGGGCTTTGGGGAGGACCGGCTGTAGTTGGGGAGAATATTGGGCAAATGCGTTATCAATGGTCATGACCAGCAACAAGGCAAATAAAAGACTTCGCATAAAATGATAGGGAAAAAGTTATAAAAGAATATATGTTTTAATGGGGTTGTTTGATTGCTAATACATCGTTGAATTATCTTTCTAGCAGTTCCGTTCTTTTCACATCATGACGCATAAAGGTATTTGAAGGTTAAATGATAAATTTAGTCTTTATTAAAAAAGGTGCAACTAATATATCTATTTATTTCCAATTTGAATGGGCAGTTTTTTTAAAAAGATATTTCAAATACAAACAATTTTATTGATGTTATAAAATGCTTGTTTTCAGGATACTGCAATTTTATTAGCCTCATACTCTTCTTTGTGTTTCCTAACCATTTTAAATTTCTGTTGTATGCACAAGCTAAAGGTGGTAATTTATAAAACTTTCGAGCCGTCCAAAGCCAACGAAGAGAAACGCAGTTGGCTGCGAGCTACGAAAAATGTCTTGGCAGAGAGAGCGTGAAACGCGACTGTCAAGTATCTGCGACCAACAACTGGCGCTGCATTTGAACAATGCGAGTAGCATTGTATAATCAAATGCTGTGAACAGTTGAGCAGCATTTTTCGTCGGCGTAGGCGAGCCAAACAATATGAGCGCTTGAATTTGAATTTGTTGAATGTTGCAAGCTTCACCTGGTCGAAGACCAAGTGAGAGCGCAGCATAAGTGAAACTGATTCAAATACAGAGAAAGCGAATGTGAGTGACGACTTTGTGCCTGACAAACAGCATGACAGGCTGCTTCTATGCGATGGCCAAAAGGAGCACATTTTTAAATGAATGGGTATAAGTGTAAGGGCAATGATTAAAAAATGTTCCCTTTTAAAGTAAGGGTTTGAAAAGTAGTGAGCATGTAGTCTGCTGCAAGCTGACTATGACCGAACGAAGCCTGGCGTGATGTTCTGTAGCATTTAGGAGGAATGAACGCCTAATTTCCAGATTTATTCATGAGGGTGAAACTGCATCAATCGACCATCTTTATCAATTCTAAAAGTGTAATAGTTTCCATTGTAATAATATCCCTGTTCACCATATCTATCATAAGGCTTGCCTTCGCCCAGCTTAGCTTCAATTTCTTCTTTTGTGCTTTTCTAATATTAAATTAATAAGTCTTCGAATATCTTTTAATTTGTATTGAAAATTAGTTCCTTGCCCTTTTGACGATCCTTCAATAAAGAATTTGTTATAGTGACGAAGATAGATATGTATGAATCTATCAAAGTCCCAATAAACGGAATACTTCCAACCCCAAATTGGAATGGTTTCGGGCTCAAAATCAAAAATCACCTTCATAAGTTCGCGATACGCAACGGGCTCAGAAGATTCCATATGTGTAAGGTGCCTTTGAGCAATTCCCAACTGACGGAATATAACCTTTGACCTCTCAATTCTCCGACTTTTAAGAATCGTATTAAACGTAGACTTTATTTTGCTATCACTTGTATCCATATGAAATAACGCTCGAAAAATCGTAAAGCCAACATCATTGTAAAAACTCTTAGTTGCAGGGTTAATTAAATGCTTCGCAATATCCTCTATAGGGAACTCTTTTGGATTTAACAAGTATTTTATACTGAGATATTTTTGAAATTCGTACGGAATTAGTGGAGCTCCGCTTTCAATACGCTTCTCGTACATTAATAGCTCTAGACTATAGACATCAAGGGGTTATTAGATGAATGTCTCGTTCCCCCCGCGTTATAGGTTTTAGTTATAGGTTCATAATCGAGTACTTAGCCGATTTACATCGTGCGCCCAAAAACCAATAGTTTTAAGCTTTGCATTGATTCGTTATTTTGTGAGGCCCCGTCTAAATATAGTTGACCATCGTTATTACTATTATTTCCTTCTTGAATGGCTTCTTCTAGTATGGCTCTTTCATTTGGGGTGTAAAGAAGGTAACCGTATACGCTTTACCATAGAGCCTATAAGCTTCTGAATTAAAAAAGAAATCGAATATCGCGTAACGATCATATTGTCCAACCTGAACGTAAATGTTTTCAATAGAATGATTGAGCGGCAAATTCATATTTAAATATATACTATAACTCTTATAACCACAATAGGTTGAAGTGCTGTGGATTATTAATAAGGAATGATATTCATATATTAAACTCATCTTTTAGGTTTGGTTAAAACGCTATTACCTGTTTCTTTAGTCATAAATAGTACTGTATTGTCATCAACTCGCTCTGGGTAATCATTTTCTTTCTTATCGTGTAATTTGATCGGAATTTCGATCTCTTTATCAATTGGAAAATTCTTAAATATAGTAAGTTCGTTTAAGTCGTCAAATTTGGATTGATTTGTCACTAGGAAAGCGATAGGAAAATATTTAAGTACTTGGCAGAATGCTCGCACTTTCTCTCCATTTCGCCAACGTAGTAATAGAAAATCTCTAACAATCCTTGATTCGTTATATGGATATATCCAATAAAATATCTTTATATCATTATTAAGTTTAGCATTATCATCAAATAAGTAATCTCTCACTTTCTTATCAAAGACGCTTTCATCAATGTTTTCTTTACATGATAGAATATGACCTAAAACTGCTTTAATAAGCTTGACAGGTTTGACTTTGAATTTTATCACTAACGGAAATTGTAGAGTTGATTTTAAAAACATTGATAAGCTTAAAGTAAACTTGTTGAGTTCTATGTCATATCGAGTTCCTAACTTATTATTACAATCTTCACAGATGAATCTGTATTTTAATCCATTTTGAGAAGTCATTACCTTATGGGTATGCCCACTAATCTTATGATATATACTATATACTTCTACTGATGTTAAATCTATGCCGCCCTTCGGAGGTACATGATCCCATGTAAGCTTTTTTGTTTTCAGGCATCATTATTGCTGTCTTTCCTTTCAGTATTCCCATGAACTCACTCACACTCATCTTCGGTGGTATGCTGCACACCAAATGCACGTGGTCTGGCTGAATATTCATTTCCAATACTTCAACTTCTTTCCAAGCACAAATTGTCCGAATCTTATCTTCCATCGTATCGGCAAGCACATCTCGTAATATCTTAAAACGATATTTCGGAGTCCAAACTATGTGATATACACAATAGTAAAAACTATGGGAAAGCTTCCTGTATTTCGTCACATAACAAAGTTACTAAAAACTGGCCTTGCCTTTATTTCTAACCTACCGCCTTAGGCGGTGGTTTTTAGGGGGAAGAATAAAAAGAGCCTACCGAAGTAAGCTCTTTAAAAGTATTAGTTAACAAGAGTTTTAATCTTGGTTTACCCACCAAGCTAAAAATGCACCCCATCCGATAACTCCAATTATGAAAACACCGCGCATAAATGCTGTCCAGTAGGCCATTGTATTAAAGTTTTCTATGAATGTGCAGATAAAATAGATTACAGCTGAACCTAATATCCAGTATAAAAGCCATCCGACGAATTTCATGAATTAAATGTTTAAGATACCAATTCAGTTCTTTATGGTATAGGTTTAAGAAAACAGCATTGAACTGTTATGCTGTGACATTGATGTTTAATATATTACTTCTTTACGTGTTAATTATCTCTAACAAACCGGATTGATGCACGACCAGTCCCTAATGTGCCATTAGAATCGATAGAGGTTATAACTGCTACGATAGAAATGGGCGAAGAAGAGTTGTTTTGATAAATAAAGAAATCCGCATGACCAGCATGATTGTTAGTCGCATCTGTAAACATTGAGGAAGTAATGAATGCTGCTGTGACGTATTTAGAACTATAACCAGTTGCTTCTGAAAAGTTATTGTAGTTATCACCGTCGAAGCCTGCTGGAATTGCATTAAAACCACTACTATTAGTGCCGTTCACAATCCACAGAGTTTGTGATGTAAGTTTGGTCACCTGGTCTTTGCCTCCTAAATAATTGCCCTGTGCATCTTTGGCATTTGAGGTTATATCCATTGTATGAAGCAAATTGTTAAAGTCTGCTGTTGTCGGTAACCTCCATCCTTTAGGTAATTTAATCGCTGTTGCCTCTGCTACTGTATATAACTTTCCCCAAGTTGAATTATCGGTAGTGCTATTGTTATAATTTACTCCCCCTGTACCATTATAATTAACAGTTGTCCAGGTTAGATTTCCAATTTTAACACTGTCTGTAATTTTAATTACTGTGTTGGATGGGGTTTTAGGAGTTGTTGGATTGGTACTTGATTTTTTGCATGATGTGAAAAGTGCTGCTGCCAGTAGGAGCAGTAATAGGTTTTGTTTCATTTAGTGAATTATGTTAAGGCACCGGTTAGTCCTTGTCGGTAGTTATTTAAAGATTGCAGTGGACTTTGCTACAATGCGAAATTAATAATTACTTAGTTATTACTAAGTAAACACTCGCCTTTCTTTTTCTTCTTTCGTAACTGTGTCAAAACAGTTTAAAACAGATATTGAAGCCTTTGTAATTAATAAGGTTAAAGAAAAAAGAGAGCAAGAAAAGCTATCGCAATCTGAGCTTGCTGTAAAACTAGATGTGTCAAATGGATTTATTGGACAGGCGGAAAGTTCAAACTCTCCAACGAAGTACAACCTTAACCATTTAAATAAACTTGCAATAATCTTCAATTGCTCGATTAAAGAGTTTATGCCTGACATTCCATTTAAGCAAAAATGAGGTCTCTAGGAGCCCATTTCTGACTTTTAAATTACCTTTTTACTGCTCAAACTCGTTCATCCTCCTTTTAAAGTAATTGTATGCGCTCGAACAAAACTTAATATCCAAACAGTTTTCAATCATTAGCTTAGTGTTAGCTTGCATAGTATGTTTAAAAGCTAGTCGGAGTAAAGCGTTGCTGCTTAACCCGCTTCCCTGCTGATAAGCTTCCTTACCAATAATAAGCATTAATGAGTACTCGTCATTAACACGGGTGATTAACAAGGAGCAAAACGAGCAAACAAACTCCTTAACTAGATTTGTGTACTTTAATTGGTGAGGGTGTTGAAATTCAACAAACTTTTGCTTCACCTTTGAAATATGAGTGAGAAGCATCGCTCTTAAATCCATGGCTATGTTGCCATAGGCTGAAAGTATTTCATTATTTCGATTGTTATTTGGGTTGGAGACTTTTGCTGTCCCTTTGGTTTGTTTGATTTTGTTGCTTTGATGTCTAACATGGTGTTATTTCTTTAGATGGTTAAATGAAAACTGCCTGATAAATTGCCAAGCAGTTGTATTTTTAAATAAGTAAATCCTCTATTCCCGTTGTAAGATCTTCGATAAAAATTGAAGTGTCGAGCGTTTCTCCTTCATGTAATCTTTTCACCCAATAATCATAATGATCTATTTTCTCAGTGTTTATAACTAAGCAATCTTCAATATTATATTGAGTGGCCTCCCACATTGTTGTCCGATAAATTTGCCTAAGCATCTGTTCATAATTATATGCCCCGACCCACCTTTTAATTTCAGTGTCAGTATTTACTTCAATTAATCGGTGATCTTCTTTAATTGAAAGGGTGATTTCACACATAATGCAGAGAAATTCAAAAACGATCCGGTGCTTGCTTTGCTCTTCTATGGGATAATAGCCTACTAAGTAAGTTCGTGCTTCAGGGTGGGCAAGTCTTGATAAGAAGTAACGAACGTCTTTTGTTATCTGGTTATAAACCTTTGATATTTCCAGATTCCGGGCATTAATATCAAAAGGCATAACAAGTTTAGCTACCTGTAGGGCCGAACTTTCGTAAGAGGATTGCGTGAGGAATTGATTAATTGCTTCATTCATGATGTTTGGGGTTTGATTTAAAAAGAAAAAGAGGCATTAAGCCTCTTTCTTTAATTGTTCAACTGTTATTTTCTTACAACCCTGGAAACCACGATCAAGCAAGTCTTTTGCATCCTTGTATTCATCAGGTCTAAAAATGCAGATATTGAGAGTGTCCTCAATATTGACTTCTGTAGTTGAAGCTGAAGTATGTTTAAAGATACTCCTGGTCAGTACGGTATCCAGATAGTTGCCTACTTGCTGTTTAAAGTTGAAGTTCTTGGCGTAGTAAATAGAACATTCACCAGTGTGGCCCTCGAACCGTAGGTGAATAAGTGGGCTGTAGAAGCCATAATTATTACTGTAGCCAGTTGAACTGTAATCAACCTCCAGGTAGGTTCTCAGGTACTCGCTGGAGTAAAGTGGAATCAGTTGTTTGATTTCTGAAAGGATTGCGAAGAATGCTTTCTTTACGGCTTCGTTTTTAACCTTAAGTGTTTCTTCTGCTGTTGCTTCTGTGGATGGTGTTGCTACTGTTTTCATTTTAATGAATTTTAAATGGTTAAGAAATAAATGATATGTGGGGATGGAAAAGTGGGTGGTTGGATAAGTGCCTTGGGTTTCACTTATGAGTGAGGTTGAATTGCTGCTTTTTTACTTGTGGGTGGCAAGCAATGGGAGTCGTTTTAGTAAAACTGATAGATCGGTGGCTCCTCATTCACTTGTTAGTGAATGGGGAAATCGTTTCCCCCAGTTAACAGGATTATGTTGAAAAATGGATTTTCGAATAAATGGGCACCATGTATTAGAGAGCTTGGCTGTAGGAAACGATTTCGCATCAATTCAATGAGGGGGTACTGTTGTGATATAGGGGGCGCGTTTAGAACACACTAAAAAAATAAAAAAATTATTTCTTCCTTTTATATTAGAAATTTCGCAATCTCCTATATAGGGAGGTACATTGGTAATATTTCATTATTTTAAGAAACCTAGTGTTACTCTGATTTATTGTATAAATCGAGTTCTAGCGTTAAAAATTGCAAAAACACGGGTTAGAACAACAAAAGCTGCTCTAAGGTAGGTTTCGCGTGGATTTTTAGCATAATTGGCTTTCCTGTAATTCTAAAATTCTTGTAACTCCCTATATAAATGCAGTTTTTAGAGGTTTGACTGGAAAATAGGATTTTGCTTGTTTATTATGCAGCCATTCTTAAATTGAATTGCTGCCTCATAACAATATAGCCATTGACTGGTTTGCCTTTTAGTTGAGGTATCTTACATTCCTTGGTCTCAAACCTGCCTTTTTCGGCTAACTGGTTAGCTGTGGCTATTTTGATCTTTCCGCTCTCATCCTTAATGCTTAAAGTGTTATAAAGCTCCTGTAGCTTGTTTTTGATGTATTCATTTGTATATCTTTCATTTACTCTAAAATATTGGAATAGCAACCTCAATAATTTTACTTCTGCCAATGTATTTTCTTTTAAAATGATCGCCGCTTCTATCTTCTTTACATTATAATTTAGTTTCTTTACTGTGGCTTCATCCAATAGCTTGTAAGCCTTATAAGCTATTGGATTAGTACGCTTTACCTCTTCTTCTTTGGTACTTCCCAAGTAAAAGATCATATGCTCTCCTTGCTGCTTTTTAAAATCCAATAGCCGCTTGTAATCTTCCTTAAACTGCTTTGAAGCTGACTTCCTTTTAATTGTGGTTCCGGTTTCCAGTTTATGATCTGAATATTGCGCGTCCACCTCAAAGTAAGCATCTTTCCAAGCCTGATAGATATATTTAATGTGGTTATAAACTTCATTGCTTGCAGATTCATTGATCTGTTGGTCGAGCTTCATGGTGTTTAATGTTGCTGATTTTGTCGTTTTATTAATATCGGCATATTTTATTAACCGCTGATCTTCTTTAGGTTTCGTGCCAATTTCTGAACAATAGGCAATGTATTCTTCGTTTTGTTTAATAAGGAAATTGGCATCTAAGGTATATTCTTCTTTAAATGTGTCTAATGGCTTCATATATTTAACGTGATGATGGTTTGTGATGTGTAAAATCTGTAAAGGCGTATCTCTCAATCTACCAATTGCCTGCTTACCTTTGGTACTTACCCCAACCTTCGTATGCGGTTTGTGTACGTCTGTAACCAGCACCACGATGGCGCTATCATCGTATAAATCCCAACCCTCAAAGTATTTGCAGGTATAGAAATTGATCTTCTTATAGTTACCTGTTTTAGGCTCACTTACAAAGTGTTTGACCAGCTCGCCCAACTTTATTTTATTATCGCCGTTTTGATCGTCTGCGCAATAAATATTGCATTTGGTAATGCCCGACCTGATAATAATATCCCTAATCTCCCTAACTGAGTTATAGAATATATGAAGGTTACCAGTCAAATTATCGGCCTGTTGCAACATATAGTTAAGCGTTCCCGGGACACTGACTGCGTTTACTACTGTAACCTTGCCCAAGGTCGCGGTAAATTCAATCTTATGATAATCGAGTATCTTAAACCGAATATCTGTAAATATGTAAGGGGTGGCCGAGATGACAGATTTCTGTTTAAAGTCCCAGAAGTAATCGAATGGCCTCAATATATCTTCCCTATAGCTTTCAGTTATAAAAGTATGTGCTTCATCCAGTAAAAGAAACCAATCATTATAAAGCTCGTTTAACCTGCCTGTTTCTTCGGCTGCCTTCATGATCTTGCTCATACCTTCGGGCGTGGTCATGATCTTTTGCCCAGGCTTGTAAGCGGTAATTATGGCCCTTACTTCTTCGTAGCTAACTTCGCCATAAACAATATCCAATTCAGGGTGCGCATCTTTTTTGTTAAGCAAGATGCCGATATTAGGTACTACGATAATAGTGCATCTTCTTTTATCAATAATCTCTCCGTATGTTGCGCCTATTGCACATCTGCCTTTGTCAATAAAAGCATTGGTTGGTATTCCATCAGTAAATACTTTATCTAATAAGGTTGTTGGGCTTACTACGTAAGTCGTGGTCGTTTTGAACATTCTCAGTCATTTAGTTAATTTTTGGTAAGAAGTATCTAAAAGTTGTAATGATCTGAGTGGCGATTGCCGTATATGTAAGAGGTCGATATATTTTTGGAAAGTAAGGGTAAAATAAAAGGTCAGAGCGACCGACCTTCCATCCTTACTGTATAATTATCGACTGTGATATTGATATAAATATACGAAAAAGTGCTTGGATATTCAATGGATTTTTTGTATTTTCTATAGTTAAACACAGTGAATTATCCTGACAATTCTATGATAATTGACTATTAAAAAGCTATTCGTTAATTTGTACAGGCAAGGTTTTAAGCATTACCTTTGTCATGTCTTAGCTGATGGTTTAACTACCGAAGCAAAGCAAGGTTCTTTGACTTATTGGCAATCACAGCATAGGGCGTGCTGCACAACATTAGTCTATGATCCACTTATTATAATGCCCTTAGTGGAGGTTTTCGCTCATCCGTTAAAAGCGTTAAATGCAATATTGCAATTTCCAACTGGATGAACATAATTATCGATTCAACCGGAAAACCTGCTCGTCAAAATGGTGAGGCGTTAGCCTTGACAAGACAGCAGATGGAGCGCTCTTACTATCTTAACGCAACATATAAAGATAGCAGCGCTGATTTAGTTCGACTACTTGACACAAGAGGCAAGAACTCTTGGTTAATGGTTGATCGCAAAATCAACTTAATAAATCAATCATCTCATGATTTACAACACTATCATGATATGGTTAGCGATAACTTTGATATCGGCAGAGTTTACACCTTGCCGGAAATCACAAGTGCAATCGCTGAAATTCGCAGGGACTTAGGTTTACCTGCCTACTTCACCCGCTTACAAACCAACTGTGAGTCGGATTTCCTTAATTTGTTTTTAGTTGACGATGTCTACAAAGAATGCAAAGTGGATGGTGAGGGTAGAAAACAGTTTATTGACTTCATCGGCTATATGCCGACGTTTAAACTGAAACCTCAAGATAACGATTAAATCGTTAATTAAATTGATTGTCAATAAGCATAGAATAATAGAAACCCGCCCCTAATAAGGCGGGTTTTGTATTTAATTATAATTGTGGAGCTGCTTCTTTCATCTCTATACTGTTCACTTCACCTAAATTTCTTAGATATTTCAGCGTTACAACTATTGTAGAATGTCCTAACAGCCTTTGCAATAAATATACGTCTTTAGTTCGCCTGTACAGATCAACTGCTGCCGTATGTCGAAAAGAATAAATGGTTTGATCTTCATAGATTAGACCAAGGTCAAACATGGCGTCCCAAGCCCGTGTCCAAGCGGTGTTAAAGTATGAATCATTAAATGGTTTTGGTTCCGAAGTAAATATATTGTCTTTTCGGCCGATTCGTGATAGTAATGGTTCTATTTCGCACCTAACATAATCAGGGACATATACGACCCTAACTCTTCCGCCTTTGTTTTCTTCACCTGAAAGATGAATTTCATTATAATCATTTTTAAAATTGTCTTTGGTTAGCAGTCTAATTTCCTCATGTGGTCTAAGCCACGTGCTGTATGTAAGTAAACAGCAGAGGTATAAATTTGCGTGTCTGCCTTTAAGATATTTTAAAATTGGTTTCAACTGATCTTTATCATAAGTTTTATGAAGCTTGGCTTTAGATTTTTTCCTTTGTGAAACTTGAACTGTTTCAATTTTTTGGTCTATTATTCTCCCCGCAGCAGAAAATAGCACTCCTAGATCTCGGCGTTTATTCATGTAATATGTCCCACTAGACTTAAATTGTGAGAGGAATAAATCAATTCTAGCAACTGGTATCGACGTAATTGAACCATTAAGCTCTTCGAGCGACATGTATCTTTTAAATTGTCGATAAACGGATTTGAGGTTACGCTTGTACTTTTTACTTAGGTCAGAGCGCATTTTCGATTTAATAGCTTTAAACAAAAGAAAGATTGCAGTTTGAAATTTAGTATCAACCGTAGGACTGAGCAATGTAGTCACTGTTGATAAGCTATTGTTGGTCATTGATGTCTTTTCAATAGGGTAGGTGCCTGCTTCTAAAGCTTTGTGAAATTCAAATCGAAGCTTCTCTAATAATTCGTCTCTTTGTTTTAAAGAGTTCACAGTATTAGGGCTTAGTCGGATACCTATTTTCTTGCCATTGTATTCTCTAACTCTGTTGCCGTTAAAATAGAATATTATATAGGATCGTTGGTTTATATCGTCAGTGGTAACGATGGTAGGAATTGTAAACATACTTTGGCGCATTTTTGGCGCATTCAGTAGTCTAGTTGAGCAAAAACAGCTTTAAATGGAAGCTCAGCTGGATAGAGCAACAGATTTCTAATCTGTCGGTCTCAGGTTCGAATCCTGATGAGATCACCTGAATGAAAAGCAAGTCAATAGTGACTTGCTTTTTTTGTACCTTTTGAATTGAAAAACTAAGATCTTATCATATAGCAAAATTGAAATTGCTGAATAAGAAATGACTATATCTTTCTATCATTTTTAGGAAAAATAAATTATATTTAACAATTAAACCTTGTCACTGATAATCCAGCCTATAATCCTAAAATCACATAATCTATAAATAAAATGAGTCACGTATTCAGAGCGTCGTACCAGGAATTCTCAAGCAATACCTCAGAGGAGGAGTTAAAAGAAATTCTTGCCCAGCCAAAATGGCAAACGGTTGATATTAAAATTACCCATGAAGACCTGGTTGAAAATATAGCGTTTTTAAACGATGCAGTTGTTTTACGGCAAAGCGCTGCAGGCGTTCCTTTAATGACTACTACGGCTATTTACGGGCCCATTCGCCCGAGCACCAAAGTAGCTTTAACGCCGGGCGAAGGCACCGGTGTCAGACTGGTTAAAGACAATTGTGTAGATGGATCATTGATTAAGCAACTGCTGGATTTGGAAAGCCAGGCCCCGGAACCCCAAAAAGGCAACGCCATAACTGTTCATGCCAACTGGGTGAGCAGCAAAGATGGTGGAACTGTACCGAACCTTGACAGTGCGGCTAATGTATTCGGTAGTACCGGTTCTTTATATGTAAATGAAAAAGCCGTGGTTCTGCCCGTGTTGGATGTAAATCATCCCGACTATCATCAAACGCTTGCCTTTTACGGGGCCAAACTCCTGATGCCAGAGGAAGAATTTTGTATGGGTTTCAACAAAATACTGTTTGGCGTGGAGTACAATACCTCGTTTCCGGATTATATACGCGATTACGCAATGTCGCCTACGGGCGGCGGCGGCTTGTTTGTAGAGCATCATCCATTCCCACACATTTTTTTGCCCAGGCCAACCGAAGACGGCCAGGTATTTTGTGAGGCTAAAGTTACATTAGGGCACAAGGTTATTAATCCCGCCGATAATATTCCTAAAATTATATTTACTACGTTCAGGGTCCCTTCAGACGGGTCTGCCCTGGCTATTAAGCCGTCGACAATTCATAATGATAGTTTTACAAATGGCAGATTAGCTGTTTTTGTTGCAAATACTGCGGCCGATACGGTTGCCTTCAGGGAAACTTCGCCATTTACCAATATAAGTGTAATGGATGATGAATGAATTTTGAGAGAAACCTGTAATTTTTAATATTTATTCAGAAACAACAACACAATGCGGAAGCCAGCTTCTGATACGTTGTATTTCTTGTTTAGAAATCCCGGTATTTTCAATTCTTAACTCTTGTAATTGACTTAGATTAACAATAGATGAGGGCAACGATTTAAGATTCTTGTTCATACTTACGTCAAGGTAAAGCAGATTTGTAAGTTCGCCTATTTCTTTTGGTACCTGCTTAAATGAATTGAAATCAAGTATCAGTATGCGCAAGTTTTTTTATTCGCCTATTTCCGGCCCGATATGTTGCATGTTATTGGATGCAAAAGATACTTCTTCGAGTTGAGGAAGTTTAGCCAATATTACCGGGAATGTTTTGAAATTATTACCAAGCAAACTGATGGATAACATGTTGCTGAGCGTAGTAATTGCTTTCGGTATTTTGCTATGCCCCTGATTGCCTAAATCTAGGCTTAATACTTTCTCAGGTTCTTTCAGCGCTGAATCGATGTGGTGATATTCTTTCAACGCGCGGTATTTTCTGATATAATCCCAATAGGATTTCATTCCTGTAACTAAACTAAGGGAGAACGGAAAATTGTGTTTTTTATCTGCAGATGTCCAGGTGCCTGTAATGGAATGCCTGTCCTTCGATACCTGGCCGTCAAATCGTCCGGTATTGTGTTCTTTATTGTCCCATTCAAAAAAGGATATTGAGTAATCCTTATTAAAGATCCCACTAAGTTTTAAGCTGCCATTTTGTGGCTTGTAATAATAGTTTCCAAAAATTGTAGAATCGGTAAGCACTAAAAAATTAAGCTTAATAGGCAGCTTTCTATTAGTTGGGAGTTGTATGTAGCCGTCATAATTATAAGTAGGCCGAAAACTCTTATCCTGGGCTTTAGTTTGAATAAATAATAAAATTATGAGTAATAAGGCAAGGCTGGATGCTTTCATTCATGTTAAGATATGATACTAATTTACACTTATTCCTCGATCGTTAAAATGGTGCACATAAGGGGCGATGCCAAATGCTTAGCCTCTTTGTTTATAATACAAAAAACCACCTATTTAACCCCTATGGTTAGCAACGCCGACATCGGGAAGGAAATATCCCCATCGCCAAACTGCTGCACAAGCCCTTCCCTGAATTTTTGGGCCACTGACTCAAAAGCAGAAGGCTCCTTTTCGCGAATTGCTCTTCCCAACGGGTGCTTACGGTAAATCCCAGTCTCTATATGGTCTATTGATGTTTTACCCGATTTTAAGGCAACTTTATCAACCGACACATTTTTAAAGCCAGCGTTTTGCATCCATGCATCAAGTTGTTGCGGGTTGTGCAGTGAAAAGGGGGTAAAAAAACGGCTGGTATCTTCGCCCGGAAAATAAGGTAGTAAAAGTTCGTTCACAAGCAGCCTAAAAACAGGATTGTAGGAGGTGTCGTCCCATGTAAAACACATAAACTTGCCACCCGGCTTTAACACCCGGGATATTTCATTAAATCCCTGTTGTTTATCAGGCAAAAACATCATCCCGAACTGGCAAATAACCAAGTCGAAAGTATTGTCGGCAAATGATAAATTTTGGATATCTTCGGTTTTAAAGGTTATTCCATCATCGTTCAGCCTGCGCTTTGCAATGGCCAGCATATCACCGCTGAGGTCGGTGGCCCAAAGTTCAGTATCCGGGGGGACAGCTTTGCGAATAAATTGGGTAACACGACCAGTACCGCAAGCCAGTTCAAGCACGTTTTTTACACTGTTTGTATCGATGTGTGCTGCAAGGTATTCGCCGTAAGGCTGAAATATGAGCGGGCCGAGATAAAAGTCATAATTTTCGGCATCGTCGTCGGTAAATTTATAGGTGTCT
>Ga0206904_1169_pt1 | contig 15968 bp, 13 predicted proteins | sample Alteio_BWOrgHeat_42_FD_152981 | JGI IMG/M metagenome (GOLD analysis project Ga0206904, IMG submission 152981) | Enriched cells from forest soil in Barre Woods Harvard Forest LTER site, Petersham, Massachusetts, United States -... | ecosystem: Environmental > Terrestrial > Soil > Temperate forest >...
TGCGTTAACCATCCGGTTCTATCATATCCTCGCAAGCGGGGAAGAAGCGGTGGTGACCTAGGAACTTAGTATATTTGTCAACTGCTGGTTAATTTATACAAATATGGGATGTTCTAATTGTGGCACTGCCAACGGCAAGCCGGGCGGATGCCAAAGTCATGGGAGCTGTGGTACGGGAAGTTGCAACAGGATGAATGTATATGACTGGCTCTCAAACCTTCCGATTCACGATCCCTCTTCAGAATGCCGCGTTATAGAGATAAGCTTTAATCAGGGTAGCCGGAAGGATTTCTTCCGTAATTCAACGACCCAGATTTTCGAAAAAGGCGAAATGGTGAGTGTGGAGGGAGTCAGCGGCTTTGATGTTGGCACCGTGAGTTTAACAGGCGAGCTGGTCAGGATACAGATGAAGAAAAAATCGGTGGATGAATTTCATCCGGACATGAAGAAAATACTTCGCCGGGCTTCCGATCGTGACCTGGACCTGCTCAAACAAAATAAAGACCGGGAAAAGGAAGCAGTCATCCGTTCACGTGCCATTTCACGCCAACTTAGGCTGGACATGAAAGTGTCGCAGGTGGAAATTCAGGCGGATGGCCGCAAAGCCACGTTCTATTATATTGCCGATGACCGCGTCGATTTTCGCGAACTCATAAAAATATTTGCTTCTGAGTTTCGGGTTAAAGTGGAAATGCGCCAGATCGGTGCACGCCAGGAAGCAGGTAAAGTTGGTGGCATCGGAAGTTGCGGACGTGAACTCTGCTGCTCTACCTGGCTAACGGATTTCAAATCTGTGAATACGACCGCCGCGCGATACCAGAATCTTTCCATCAATCAGAGTAAACTCAGTGGTCAGTGCGGCCGTCTGAAATGCTGCCTGAACTACGAACTAGACACCTATCTCGATGCACTCCAGCAGTTTCCCGACAACGCAGATACCCTGCAGGTGGCCAAGGGAACAGCCCTGCTCATAAAAAAGGATATTTTTAAAAACCTGATGTGGTATGTACTGCCCGACAGTAATAAACAGTATCCGCTGCTCATCGAACGGGTAAAACAAATAAAAAAACTCAACCAGCAGAACACCGTTCCGGATGACCTGGGCGCGGTTGAAGTGAATACCGGAAAACCGAAAGAAGAACTCGTAAACGTAGACCTGACGGGGCAATTCAGTCTCAAGACGCTTGACAAGGCAGACCGGAAAAAAAGAGATCTGCGCAAAGGTCCGCCGCAGCAAAGAAGGGATAACGGACAACCGCCACAGCAGCGGGATAACAGGCCACCGCAGCAAAGAAATAACCGTCCGCCACAGCAGCGGGATAACAGACCGCCTCAGCAAAAAGATAACAGACCGCCGCAGCCACCGCGGGATAATAAACCGCCGCCGCCAATTAAGAAACCATAAGGCATGAAACGTTTTATGAAGAGAGTCTGGCTGCTTTCCGGTTTGTTCCTGTTAAGCTGGCTTCTCTTCGCGCAAAGTTGTATGAGTTTTCGAAAATCAGACGCTGACGAAAAAAGTGAATTTTCGAAGGATCACGTTACACTTCGAACAGATATTTTCAAAGTGGACGGAAGACAGATTCATTATGCCCTAACGGGCAACGACTCCTTACCTACTATTTTTTTTATACATGGATCTCCCGGAAGCTGGGAAGCGTTTTCAGAATACATGAAAGACTCCCAGCTGCTGAAGAAATTCAGGATGGTTTCCGTAGACCGACCCGGATTCGGATACAGCGACTATGGCCAGCCACAGCACCTGGATGTGCAGTCGGCCTGGATCAGCCCGATTTTTTCCTTACTCAACAATCATAAAGCCATGTTTCTTGCCGGACACTCCCTGGGTGGTCCCATGGTTATTAAACTCGCGGCAGACAATCCGGCAACTTTTTCAGGAATCGTGGTGATTTCCGGTTCCATCGATCCGAAACAGGAAAAGCCAGAAAGATGGCGGCCCTGGCTTTTCAAAACGCCACTGAATTATTTTGTTCCCGGCGCCATGCGTCCGTCCAATGAGGAATTATGGTATCTGAAAAAAGATCTGGTAGCGCTGGAAAAAAGATTTTTACAGGATAACCTGCCCGGTCTATTTTATTCATGGCGCGATGGACACCTGGGTTCCACCTGCCAATGTGGAATATGGTAAGAAGTTACTGGTCAATTCTCCTGATATTGAGGTAACGATGATTCCCGGCGCAAACCATTTCATTCCCTGGTCAAAGTTCACTGAAATCAGGGCAGTATTGTTAAAATTATACTAAGTTAGAAATCCGGCCCTGCCACTTTACAATGCATCGGCTTTTTACTAAATTGCAAGTCCTAAACGAATTAAACTATGGCTATTTTCAAATCGGGTAATCCTGCGATGAATGTTTTCCAGAATACGGTTACCCTGCCCGGATCAGGCGTTATGACTGAAAGGGGCACGCTCAATAAGTTTTTCATGCTTTTTTTACTCGTCATGGCTTCCGCCGGCCTGACCTGGAAAGCGTTCTATGATGGCGTGGACGTTATGCCTTATACAATGGGTGCGGCGATCCTTGGATTTATTGCTGCGCTGGTTGTCATTTTTAAGAAAGAATGGTCAGCCTATGTAGCGCCGGTCTATGCATTATTGGAAGGTGTTTTTCTGGGTGGCATTTCCGCTATTTACAATAATGTATTTGCCAAAACAGCTCCCGGAATTGTAACGCAGGCAGTATTGCTGACATTCGGCGCCGTGATCGCGATGTACGTGTTATATCGTTTCAGAATAATTAAGGTAACGGAACAATTCAGGTCGATCATTTTTATTGCGACCGCCGGTATCGCTATTTTTTATCTGCTCTCCATTGTATTGCGTCTGTTCCATGTGGATATCGCTTTCATACATGAGGGTTCTACGCTCGGTATTGTATTTTCTTTATTTGTTGTATGTATTGCCGCACTGAACCTCCTGCTGGATTTTGATATGATCGAGAAAGGAGTTGCGGCCGGTGCACCAAAATATATGGAGTGGTATGGCGCGTTCGGATTACTGGTAACCATTGTATGGCTCTACCTCGAAATTCTTCGCCTGCTGTCTAAACTCGCCAGCCGGAAATAATATTCCTGACGGTATAAAAGACTAAGCCCTGAAAGTTATCTGGATTCAAACTTTCGGGGCTTTTTTATTCGTATGAATGCTCTTGATTTATCTGTCACCTCCTAAGAGGCTTCCCAATCCCCCCAGTATACTTCCTTCTTCCCTGCGATGACCCATTTGAGGACTGTATTGGATGATCCGGCTTGCCAGACGGCTAATGGGAAGAGATTGAATCCACACTTTGCCCGGGCCACGCATGACGGCAAAGAATAAACCCTCACCACCAAACATCCAGTTACGGATACCGCGGATAAATTCAATATCGAAATCGATGGTTGGCTGATAGGCCACTACACAGCCCGTATCTATTTTCAGGATTTCGCCTGCTTTCAATTCCTTCTCCATTATATAACCACCGGCATGCACGAATGCCAGTCCATCGCCGTCCAGCTTTTCCATAATAAATCCTTCCCCGCCAAATATGCCGGTACCCAGCCTGCGCTGGAAAGCGATGCCGATGCTCACTCCTTTTGCCGCGCAGAGAAAGGCATCCTTCTGTGCAATGATGCTGCCGCCGAGTGCCTGCAGGTCGAGGCAGATTATCTTACCGGTGTAGGGTGCCGCGAAACTTATTTTCTTCTTTCCTTGTCCGATGTTCGTGAATGCGGTCATAAATAAATTCTCACCAACCAAAACTCTTTTGCCGGCATTCATCAAACGGTCCAGCAACCCGTTGCCCTGCTGCTGCGATCCGTCTCCGAAGATGGTCTGCATTTCAATTCCGTCTTCCATCATCATAAATCCCCCCGGCTCTCCGATTACTGTTTCCTGCGGATCCAGTTCCACTTCAACGAACTGCAGTTCTTCACCGTAGATTTTATAATCGATTTCGTGATTGTTTCTCATGATCTCAATTTTTAATATTACTTTTTAGCATGCGACTTATTCGTAGTTACTTTTTAAAAATCCTTACTACCTGCCTGATGATTATTAAAATTACAAACAAAAGAGAAATTAAAAATGCCAGACTAATGACAGGTGCAGGCGCTCCCAAGATTAACAATAGAATTGGAAGCAAAGGCAACGCCGCTATGATGAATAATATATTTCTTGATATACCATAAAACTTTTGTAATGGTTTTATTTGAAGATTAACCATCACCAGGTATAGAAAAACGGGCGTCAATGGGGGAATTCCTAAGATAGAAACCCATCTTCCACCATACATTTTACGCATCGGGCGTTTCAGCCTCTCTGCAATCAGGTACATGCTCGGCAGAATAAACAACGTCATGAAGAATGCAAATGCCAGACCAAAGATGATGGTCCACGACAATGGCTTCCAGAATACCGCACTGTCGCCGCCAAAGAATATATGCGGATTTAATTCTGCAAACAGGGTTACAAAATTAATATTGAATCCGATCGCCAGCGGAATCAGTGCCAGGATCGCCGCCAGTGCAGTCAGCAGCACGGGAATGATTCTAGTTTTACCTGCCTGGATCAGCGCTTCACGCGTTTTCATTCCGCGTTCACGCAATACATCCGCGAACTCAATAACCAGAATCCCGTTCTTCACAACGATACCGGCCAGTCCCACAATTCCCAGTCCCGTCATTACCGCGGAGATGGTCATCCCGGTGAAAGCGAATCCAAGCAGTACCCCGATCACACTGAATATAATTTCGGTCAGAATGATGACCGGTTTACTGATAGAATTAAACTGAAGAACCAGGATAAACAGGATCAGCATCAGCGCTATCATTAAAGCACCGCCCAGGAATGAAACCGTCTCCTGTTGCTGCTTGCCTTCACCGGTCTGAACGATTTCCACGCCGTCTGCCTTTCCTTTAAAATTATCTATCGCATCCTTGAGTTGTGCATTAACAGCAGGCGGAGTGAAACCCGTAAGTACATTCGAATAGAGCGTGATAACCCTTTTAAGTGCTTTCCGTTTAATGCTGCCATATGTGCTGGTGAAATCCACTTTCACCAGGTTCGTGATTGGAATGGACTTGATGGCACCGGTTGGTTCACGAAAGAATATTTTCATATTCAGCAGGTCCGTAAGATTTTTACGCTGTACCTCCGCATTTCGCAACTGGATTTTATATTCTTCCTTATTGTCTTTGATCTTGGATAGCTCGCGTCCGAACAATGCCGTTCTGATCTGCTGTCCGATCTGTGCTGTACTGACCCCTTCGATCATTGCCCGTTGCCGGTCGATCGTGAGGGTAATTTCAGGATTGGTCAGATCCACATCCATTTTTAATTCTTCCACTCCCGGCGTTTGAATAGAATCAAGATAATTCTTGAGCGCGGTAGCCGTGCTGGTCAGGTTTTCAAAATTATCACTGGAAATTTCAATATTGATCGGCGGATCCGTTGGCGGACCACCCTGTTCCTGGTCAACTGAAATTTCCGCACCAGGAATGCCTTTGAGGGCAGTCCGGATGGAATCCATAATGGGAGTAGTGGATCTGCCATGACGCTTTTCATATTCAACGAAAGATATTTGCAAACGCCCCAGTTCGGGCCTGGTACTGCGGTCACCACTTTGCGGATTACCTGCACCAATCGCTACGTTGGAAATAACCGATTCAACCATCGGATTTAGGGTTCCGTTTTCGGTGCCCAATATTTTATTCACGCGTTTTTCCAATACTGCTGTAACGGAATCCGTGTAATCTACATTGGTTCCCACCGGTAGTTTGAGATATACGAATATGAAATTCGGATCACCTTTGGGAAAGAACACAACGGGAACTTTTCTTGCCTGCAGAAATACAAAAGAGAATATCAGCAGGAAGAAAGTGCCGATCAGCAACCAGACCGGGCGCCAGCCTTTCAGCGCCCATCTCAACCCGTTTTCGTAATGACGCATGATCCAGGGAAGACTCTTATTCTGGAAAGTATGTATCATACCGGTGAACAGGTATGCATTCAGGAACATCAGGATACTGAATAAAATCAGGATGTTGCCGCCAAATGTAAAATGCAGCACATCCAATAATATACCCAGGATCAAAAAGGTCCAGAACATTGGATTTCGGAATACCCTCGACTTTTTACTGGCATGATCATCTTCCGCATGATTCATGAAGTCAACCGCAAATATGGGGTTCATCAGAAAGGCAACTATCAGCGATGCGGAGAGCGTAAAGATCAGCATCACCGGCAGATAGATCATGAATTTACCAATGAGTCCAGGCCAGAATAAAAGGGGAAAGAACGGGGCCAATGTGGTGAGGGTTCCGGCGAGCACCGGAATAAATATTTCACCCGCGGCCGCCTTGGCTGCAATTACAGAAGATATTTTTCCCTTGCCTTCTGTAAAAATCCGGTGTGTATTCTCGATCACAACAATCGCATCGTCCACGATAATACCGAGCCCGAACAGCAGGGCAAAGAGTACAATAAAATTCAGGGTTACATGGCTTCCGATGATCAGATCCGCTGCCGGTAAAAACAGGAAGGCAACGAACATACTGAGCGGAACCGAAAGCGCCACAAAAAAGGCGTTGGTAACGCCCATGAAGAACATGAGTATAATCAGCACCAGTATGAATCCGATCACAATGGAATTCACCAGGTCGTTAAACGACGTGCGGGTCGTTTTGCTCTGATCACCGGTAATTACGACCGCCAGATCCTTCGGAAACTCTGTAGCCTTCATTTCCGCGACTACACGCTTCACTTCGTCGGAAGTTTCAATTAAATTTTCGCCGCTTCGTTTTATAATATTCAGCGTGACTACATTCTTGCCATCCAGCCGCGCATAGCTCTCACTTTGTTTTACCGTGTCTTTAATGGTGGCAATATCTTTCAGATAGATCGGTGCGGCAGAAGTATTGCGAACGATGATCTGCTCGATATCAGAGGCCGACTTGAACTGACCCTTCAACTGAAGGGTTCTTTTCATATTTCCCACGTCAAGCAATCCTCCGGAGATATCCAGATTTTCATTGGCGACGGCATTGGCAATATCATTGAAGGTGATATTGGAACTCTGCATCTTGAAATTGTCCACGTTGATCTGAAATTCCCTTTCCGGCGCTCCCACTTCATCCACCCGGTTCAGCTGGGAAAGTTCTTCCAGTTTATCTTTCAGGTCGTCGGCGAATTTTTTCAGATGCTGCCCGTCGTAATTCCCGCTCACGTTTACATACATGATTGGCTGATCCGACAAACTGATTTCCATTACGTTTGGCTGGGAAGTCAGGTCGGTTGGCAGATCCGTTTTGGCTTTGTCTACCGCATCTTTTACTTTTTGCAGGGCCACGTCAATCACCACATCGGATTCAAATTCCACTACGATGGCCGAAAAATCCTGCACGGAAGTGCTGGTCAGTTTATTGATTTTGGCGCCCGTGATCCCTTTGATCTGTTTTTCAATCGGGCGTGTAACTAGGTTCTCGATATCCTTGGGAGAATTTCCGATATAGGTCGTTTGCACATATATCTGGGAGATGACGATATACGGAAACTGTTCTTTCGGTGTTGAAGTGAATTTAATAACACCCAGGATGGTCACGAAAATGATCAGCAGGTAAACTGACGTTTTATTATTGATTGCCCAACTGGTAGGTTTGAACTCTTTAAACTTCTCCTTTAAATTTTCTAATGCGCTCATAAAAAACGATTCTTAGGTTATAGAAGCAGTATCACAGAGCCGTAGTAGTGATGGGTTGATTGTCATACAAACCCTGGAAGCCATCGGTAATGATATCGTCCCCTTTCTGGATGCCGGACAGTACTTCCACTTTATCTCCGTACACCATACCAATAACGATTGGCTTCTTACGCGCGACCAGCCGGCTACCGTCTTTTACAGCGATCATCACATATTTTCCTTTGTCGTCGTTCTGCAAACTGTTCACCGGAATCGTGAGGGCGTTGGCTGTTGTATAGTCCTGAATTTTTATCAGGGCTATCTGGTTCGGATAAAATTGTTTGTCGTTGGGAAGCCTGGTTTCGATATAAAAACTCCGGGTAGAAGGATCGATGGTTTTACCGGTTACGGAAATCCGGGTATCAATTGTCTTATTGTTGAGTTCGGGTATTACTACTTTCACATTACTTCCCACTTTTACCTGACGGAGATAATTTTCCGGTACCTGGGCAACCGCCTTCAGATCGGTTGTATTCACAATCTGTAATTGATTAACACCAGTAAAAATTTCTCCCAGCCGGATGTTCACTACATCAGCCACACCATTTATATCGGCATATACCCGGGTCAGTTCTATCTGGCGATTCACCAGGTCCACTCCCATCTGTGCCTGGTCCACCTGATTTTTTGCGGTAATGAGCTCAACTTCTGAACCAATCTGTTGTGCCCAGAGATTTTTTCTCCTTTCATAAAGGTTTTTTGCAAATGCCAGTTGCTGCTTGGAAGTGGCCAGCTGTTGTTGCAACACGGCATCGTCCAGCTTAAGCAGCAGCTGACCCTTTTTCACCATATCGCCCTTTTTCACATAGATTTCCTTTACCTGTCCGCCTGCGCCGTTCCGCGGAGTCACCAACGCGATATTCAGCGCGTCTATTTTACCCTGCAGTTCAATGAAGTGCGTAAAAGCAGCCGGAGCAACCGGTTGAAATGCAACCAGCTTTGTTTTCTCTTTCTTGGCAGAGGAAGAATCCACTTTAGCCAGTGCATCTTCAGCTTTCTGGATTTTCGTGCCCAGGTCTGCCTGCTGATCCTTTAATTTTTGCAGTTCTGTCTTTTGTTTTGCAACAGGATCGCCGGATTGTCCGCAGGCGGCAAACAGCAGTGTTGACGTGAGGGCGGCAAATAAAAATATCTTATTCATATTCGGGTTATTTGGCATTTTTTAAATTTTACCGATCGCTTTCAGGTAGTCTACTTTCGCGACTACGGCATTATACAGTGCGTTTATAAAATTAGTCTGGGCCTGAATCAGGTCTGTCTGCGCATTCGTCAGATCCGTCGTGGAGGCAAGTCCGGATTCATATTTCTTCTTTGTCTGATTGTAAACCGATTCGGCCAGGCTGGTATTGTCCCGCTGGTTATCCATGTTCCGGATCGAATTTATAAATGTGTTTCTTGCCGTGCGCACTTCCACATCAATATTCTGTTTCAGGTTGTCGAGCTGATCGCCGAGCAGGGTGGACTGCAACCTGGCTTTTTTCAGGTTCGCATCTTTCGAAAATCCGCTGAATATGGGAACGTTCAGTGAAAGCCCTACATAGGAAGTACTGTACCAGGTACTGGCATTCGTAAACAGGTCGAATGTATTGTTCAGTGCATTTTTCTGATAGGCGCCGTTTAAACTCAGTGTCGGGTAATACACCGCCTTGTACCGTTTCACATCGAACTCGCTTAGTTGTCTTGAAATCTGCAGCACCTGGTAGTCGTTTCTGTCTTCATACTTGTATTGCAGATCCATGGGAATGCCGCCCTTTAATTGTGCTTCATCAAAACTGGTGGCCAGCTGAACAGAATCTACTGCGGGTAAACCGATCAGAAATTTCAGTGTCAGGTATCCGTTCGTGATGTTCGTCTGTGTATTCTCGCGGGAGGTTTGAAGATTAGCCAACTGCACCACGGCTTTGTCTACATCGAGCTTTTCGGCAAAACCGTTTTCATTCATCACTTTCGTATCATGCAGGAATTTTTCGGCCCGCGCGATATTGGCGTCGAGTAATTCAATCTGGGTTTTACTGATCACCAGGGAATAATAGGTTTTGTAAACATTTACCGCCAGGTTTTCAATGGTGAGGTCAATATTCTTTTTATAATAGTCGAGTGCGGTTGATCTTGCCTTCAGGCCGACAAACACGGCTCCGTCAAAAAGTTTTTGATTGAGGGTGACGCCGGCGGTCAGATTAAATTTCTGATTCAGGGATACTGCCTGGGATGTAGGCGGAAACCCGGGTCCGAACGAATTGGCGGCCAGTACGATTACAGGAATCTGGAAATAGTTGGTGGATGTGCCCGTAGCCGCGATGGTCGGTAGCGCATCCGCTGTTAATTCCTTATTTGTCTGTTCCTGCACGGCCAGGTTGGTGAGCGCCGTCTTTACCTGGATATTATTTTTCTTGGCCAGCTCCAGTGCATCCTGGACGGTGAGCGCATGTATCGTTTGCGCCTGTGTGAAAGCGGATCCCGCGAGGGCAAAAGCCGCGATCAAAAAAATCCGGTGGCTATGAAATCTTGTGCTCATGCTGGAATGTTTTTTTTTCTTTCTTGCAAATATTTTTCAATCAGTTTCTTTCCCTCGCCGCTACAAATGCTGTGCAGGAAAAGAATGGCCAGTTCCTGGCAGGTCTGGTTCATCGGAAATTTGTTATGCGGAAATGCTTCCTGGTTGAAGGGCATAAAAGCCGTTTCAATCCGGTGGCGGGCAGTGATTTCAGCGTTCAGGTCCGACCGGTAGAGCCCTTCCTTGATTCCGCGTTCCAGGTTTTCCCGGATCATGGTATATAAAAACTGGTACTTGTACTGTTTCAGGCGTTTAAAAGCCACCGGATGATGCTTTTCCAGATCATGAATCAGCTGGGGATTCATGGTTTTTAGCATTTCCTCGATCCCGTCCATGGCCTGGAAAATTTCGTGAACCGCGTTCTCGGCTGTTTTGCTGAATTCCCGGCACTCTTCCTCATTCTGTTTCATTTCCTCATTCACCACCGCCTCTACCATGGCGTCTTTATCGGTAAAAAACTGGTAAATGGTTTTCTTGCTGATCCCAAGCTGGGCGGCGATTTCATCCATGGTAATCGACCGGATGCCATACCTCATAAACAGGTCGGTCGCTTTCAATAATATTCTCTCTTTATTTTCCATTTTTATCGTTCAAAACGGATACAAAACTATGGAAACTTTTTTTGTTACCAAAGTTTCCACCGAAGTTTTTCCGTATTTCACCGAAAATCGGGTCAAAATCGGTGCGGGTAAGCGCTTTTAAAACAGTGGGTCCGCTGAATGTTTGATTATTTTTGACAGCAAATCACATATATGAAATTTCGGATCATCGCCCAAAAGCTGTTTAAGTACTTTTTGCAGGGGCTGATCATCCTGGCTCCGATCACTATTACTTTCTGGGCGGTTCTTTCTTTATTTACCTGGGTAGACAGCATCCTGCCCGACTTTATTCACCGGATATTGCCCCGCCTGGCACTGGATGAAAACGGAAATCCCCGACGCATTCCGGGCCTGGGATTCTTCCTGGTTATTCTGATCGTACTGATCGTTGGCTATGTTTCTTCTTCTTTTATCGTGAGTAAACTCGTTGAACTGTTCGACAAGATTCTGGAGAAGACGCCCGGCGTGAAAATAATTTACAGTACCATCAAGGATTTCTTTGAAGCATTCGCCGGCAACAAGCGAAAATTCGACCGCGCCGTGCTGGTCAGTATTGAAGCTCCCGATATCTGGCGGATCGGATTTATCACACACCAGGAACTCTCTGAATTCGGATTACAGGAATACATCTCCGTTTATATTCCACAGTCCTACGCATTTGCCGGCCACCTCTATTTTGTAAAAAAAGAAAGGGTGCGCCTGATCACGGACATTACTTCCACCGATGCCATGAAATTCGCCATCTCCGGCGGGGTTACGAATATTGAGGATTGAGATTGGTTGGCGGTTGATCCCGCATGTGCGGGAGCGGTTGGCGGTTGATCCCGCATGTGCGGGAGCGGTTGGCGGTTGGTCCCGCATGTGCGGGAGCGGTTGGCGGACCTTCAAATGAAACTGGTCGCTAAATGGTATTTTTTTAGAGTGCAGGGATTTTAAATTGTATTTGTAACTCGCCGCCCAACCGCCAACCAAAAGATTAGCAGCACACTCTCCATGAAAAAGATCAGCTGCACAATCACACTGTTATTACTATCCCACTATTGTTTTTGCTGGGGATTTTATATGCATGAAAAAATAAATTACCACGCCGTATTCCTGCTGCCTCCGCAGATGATGATTCTCTTCAAACCCAACATTGCATTCCTCGCTGAACACGCTGTGGATCCGGATAAAAGAAGATATATGGTTGCCAGTGAGGGAGCCCATCATTATCTCGACATTGACCACTATGGCGTCTACCCATACCGTGAACTACCGAGGGACTACAACGCCGCGGTCCGGAAATATTCTGCTGACAGTCTCCAGACTTATGGTATCGTGCCCTGGTGGATTCAGGTCATGATGGGCCGGCTCACAAAAGCATTTCGGGAAAAAGATAAACAGGCCATCCTCAAAAATGCTGCGGAACTGGGCCACTATATTGCTGATGCACATGTTCCGTTGCATGTATGCTCCAATCACAATGGACAACTGACCCACCAGCAGGGCATTCATGCGTTCTGGGAATCCAGGGTTCCGGAATTATTCGCGGAATCCGAATGGGACTTCTTCATCGGCAAAGCATCATATATCACCGACCTGCCGGTATTCATCTGGGCCCGGGTACTGGAAAGCGCCGCGGCCGCTGACACCGTACTTCGTTGTGAAAAAGAAATCAACAGCCAGTTCAGATCCGACCTGAAATATTCCTTTGAAGAGCGGAGAGGGAAAATCATAAAACAATATTCCTCTTCCTATTCAGCCCTCTATGAAGCCCGCCTGAATCAAATGGTTGAACGCCGGATGCGCCAGTCCATATTTGCCGTGGCCTCCTGCTGGTATACGGCCTGGGTAAATGCGGGGCAGCCGCCGTTGGACCGGCTCACGCCGGACAGTCTTTCGGCACCGGAAATAAGAGAGTTTGAGCGGTTGAATCTGGCCTGGAAAAACAATCGGGTCCTGGGCAGGGATTGCCAATAATCTCCGGTATTTAATAATCCTGCATCCTGTCAGTGTCCAAAAGTATAATCTTAATATATGGTATATCTTCTGTGTATCTTCCGTTCATCTTCCGTATAATAACGGAGGATATACGGAAGATTCTCAGATGTTTTACCTAAGAATGAAATTCTATGTATATTTGACTACCATGGCTATAGTCAACAACCCCTTTGTTCAGAGTGCGTCCGGCGCAGTCGGAAAGTTGCTCGTGTATAAAAGATATTACGATAAGACCGTCGTTTCCAAAATGCCCGACATGAGCAGACGGGTGCTGAGCGAAAAACAGAAGGAATCAAACGAGCGTATGAGGCTAGCCACGATTTATGCCCAGTATATGTATAAAACCGAGGAAAGGAAAATGCAGGCAAGGATCCGGCTGAAATTGCCCACACATAAATCCCTGTTTCACGCATTGGTAAAGGAACACATGGATCAGCACCGTCATATGCCCCTGGAACAGGTGGAGCAGACGTTCATGAACGACTTGCCGAATGCATAAGGCTTAACGCGTAAAGCATAAGGCTTATAGCGCAAGGCTTAACGCGAAGCGTTAAACGCTAAACCTGCAACGAAAAAATTATCGTAATCCATTTCGTCCATATAAAAAAGCATTCTGCTTTAGGCCTTGCGCTATACGCCTTAAGCCTTACGCTTTACGCCTTAAGCCTTACGCATTGCGCCTTACGCCTTAAGCGTTAGAATATCGTAAATTGCGCTCCCAAGTCACACAAAATGATACATAATTTCAATGCGGGGCCGAGCATTCTGCCCAAAGAAGTATTTGAAGAGGCGGCGAAAGCTATTTTGAATTTCCGTGATACCGGACTTTCCATTTTGGAAATCGGCCATCGCACCCCGCTGTTTCAATCGGTGATGGATGAAACCATAGCGCTCGCAAAAGAACTCATGAAACTGGATAACGATCACGAGGTGTTATTTCTTCACGGCGGTGCTACCACGCAGTTTTTCCAGGTGCCCATGAATCTGCTGAATGAAAATCAAACGGCCGCTTACCTGGATTGCGGTGTATGGGGATCAAAAGCCATCAAGGAAGCCAGATTATTCGGGAATGTCGACGTGGTCGCTTCATCAAAAGATAAAAACTACACCTATATACCGAAAGAGTATAAAATCCCTCCCGACGCGACCTTTTTTCATTATACTACCAACAATACCATTGAAGGCACGGAAATGTTTTCCATTCCCGAAACCAATATCCCGCTCGTTGCCGATATGAGCAGCGATATCCTGAGTCATGAAATGGATTTTAACCGTTTTGCCCTGATCTATGCAGGCGCTCAGAAGAATATTGGCGCCGCCGGCGTGAATATGGTCGTGCTTCGTAAAGACATTCTTGGTAAAGTAAACCGCAAGCTCCCGGGCATGATGGATTACCGCCAGCATATTGAAGCCGGCTCCATGCTCAATACACCGCCTGTTTTTGCAATTTATGTGTGCCTGCTCACATTGCGCTGGCTGAAAGCCCGGGGTGGCGTGGCTGCTATTGAAACGATCAATAAAGCAAAGGCTGACCTTCTGTATAAAACACTCGACGAAAAGGCCGGTTTTGAACCAACGGTTGCAAAAGAAGACCGCAGCCGGATGAATGTCGTATTCCTGATCAAAGATGCGGAGCTGGAAAAAAAATTCCTCGCTGCCTGCAAGGAACAACAAATGGTAGGCGTGAAAGGACACCGGAGTGTGGGTGGTTTTCGCGTTTCGCTTTATAATGCCCTGCCCCTCGAAAGTGTTCAGGCCCTTGCTACCCTCATCAATCAATTATAAATTGTGTCATGGCAAAGATTTCCGCTTTTCGTGCACTCCGGCCCACAAAAGAACTGGCTTCCCGCGTTGCTTCCGTTCCCTATGATGTTGTAAACAGTGCAGAAGCACGGATTGTCGCAGATAAAAACCCCTATTCATTTTTGCACATTACCAAGGCAGAAATCGATCTTCCGGAGGGAACCGATTCGCATAGTGATAAAGTATATCATAAAGCCGCCGACAACCTGTTCATTTTCCGGGATCATAAAATTCTGCAGCTGGATGAACAACCTTCTTACTATATATATGAGCTCACTATGGGCGGCAGAAAACAAACCGGACTGGTTTGTGTAAGTTCAGTGGAAGACTACGAAAATAATATTATTAAAAAGCACGAACTCACCCGGCCCGACAAAGAACTCGACCGGATCAATCATATGCGCATTACCGGTGCGCAGACCGGCAATGTATTTCTCGCTTATAAAACGAATGTCTCCCTGAGCCAGCTGATCAGCAGCTGGAAAGAGTCGCACGAAGCTGCCAATGATTTTGTTGCTGACGACGGAGTGGGTCACCGGGTATGGGTGGTTCATGATCCGCAAACGATTTCAGAGATTACAACTATTTTTCACAAACAGATTCCATTTACCTATATCGCCGACGGGCATCACCGGGCGGCGTCGGCTGCCAAAGTAAAAAATGCGCTGGGTAAAGATGCATCCCCGGAAGCGGGATGGTTTCTGACAACCCTGTTTCCATCAGACGAGTTGCGCATTATGGATTATAACCGCGTGGTAAAAGATCTGAACGGCCTGGATGCAAACGGGTTCCTGGAAAAGCTTCATAAAAATTTCAGCGTGGAGAAATCAGATACTGCCATTTCACCGGAGCGTTTGCATGAAATCGGCATGTACCTGGAAGGCAGCTGGTATCGTTTGAGCGTTAACGAAAGAATAATCCCGAAAGATCCGATCGGCGTTCTGGACATCAGCATCCTGCAGGAAAATATACTCGCTCCCCTGCTTGGCATACTGGATCAGCGAACTGATGCGAGAATTGATTTTGTGGGCGGAATCCGGGGACTGAAGGAACTCGAAAAAAGAGTTGACAGCGGGCAGATGAAGCTTGCTTTTAGTCTATACCCCGTTAGTATGGATCAGCTCTTTGATATCGCCGACAGCGGCCAGATCATGCCACCTAAAAGTACCTGGTTTGAACCCAAACTACGCGATGGTCTTTTAACACATCTGATCAGATAAGCGGTACTTTTGTCAGAACAATTATTCAGGCTCCGGACCGTTTCTAAATTGGGTCTATATTCAATACATGAAA
>Ga0206904_1170_pt1 | contig 15689 bp, 13 predicted proteins | sample Alteio_BWOrgHeat_42_FD_152981 | JGI IMG/M metagenome (GOLD analysis project Ga0206904, IMG submission 152981) | Enriched cells from forest soil in Barre Woods Harvard Forest LTER site, Petersham, Massachusetts, United States -... | ecosystem: Environmental > Terrestrial > Soil > Temperate forest >...
CCCTTCTGAGTGAAATGCCTTTTTGATTACCGCTCAGCAGGGCACTTTTTAAAACATCTGCCGATTTAAATCCAGACAGAACCATGGCCGGGTAAAACCCTGAAAAGAGTGTCACCAGCACCAGCGCAAAAATCATAAAACCGATAAATGTTGTACTGAATAAAACATTTTCAGATAAATGAATCCCAAGGAGATTATTGATAAATGGAATGCAGATAAAAACAACCAGTAAAGCGGCAATCATTGCGAGCATAACGGTGATGCCGGTTTCTCCCAAAAACTGTGTCAGTAGTTGCGACCTGCTGCTGCCAAGCACTTTCCTGACGCCGACTTCTCTTGCCCGGTTTACGGCCTGGGCCGTGGTAAGATTGATAAAGTTTACACAGGCAATAATTAATAAAAAAAATCCGACCAGGCTTAGCGCAAGTATAAGATCCTTACTAAATGTAGCGTGATTAAAATTTCCAAAACGCCCGTCAAAATGCATTTCATCAAAACGATGTAACGTAATATCATAATTTGGATTAACAGGCTTAATATGTTTGTCTACAAACCGGGCGAGCAATTTATTAAACTCGCTGATCGACGTGTTATTGTTCAGCTGAACAAAACAATAATTAAAATCCGAAATGCTTTCCCAATCTGTCAAATTGAATCTCCTGACCAGCGTTTCATACGACAATACAACGTTCAGCGGAAAATCGGTGTTTGGAGGAGGATTATCCAGAATACCCGTGATCTTCAGGTTGATTCCAAATGCCTTTATAGTTTTTCCAATGGCTGTATGCCAGTCGCCAAAATATTTGGAAGCTATTTCTTTTGTCAGCAGCACCGTATTGAGCTCATGAAAGGCCGTTGCGATATTACCCTCTGCTAAAGGGAAGTTAAACATTTTGAAGAACTGCGTTTCGGCAACAAATACATTCGGCTCTTTAAATTTTTTAAGAACAGAGCCGTCTGCTGCGGTTACATCAACCTGCACATTGTACTCACTAAAAATGGCCGCGGCATTTTTCAACTGGGGGGCCTCATTACGCAAAGACTGCACTACAGGAAATGGAACACCTGCCCTGAATTCGTTGGCAACAATATTTTTACCGATACGTACAAGACGATAAATATTATTCTTATCGGGATGAAAATTATCGAAACTCTTCTCATATTCAATCACGAGAAATATTAAAAGAAAGGCTGTAAAGCCAACCGTCAGTCCGGCAATATTGACAACGGAGTTATTCTTATGTCGCTGAAAATTGCGGAAAGCTGTTTTGAGGTAGTTTTTAAGCATAAAGAACAATTTCGGAGTTACATGCCGAATGCGCCAAGAAAAATGCCATTTATTTATTAATCTGAAAAGCAATAAGATGTGAACTTTCTGACAGTAAATACCGTACGTTTTCGATGCAGTAATTGTCCTCTTATAAGATAGTTTCAATCTGACTGGCTGGTTACGGCTCCGCCGGTGACAGATGTGGATCTGGCAATCATTTTGCTATAAATAACCATAGGGTCTGATAAACTTGATACTTAACCGGAAATGGTAAATCATCGGAGGTCCGGTAAATACTTCTAATAACTTATTCAATCTAACAAAAAACTCAAATAATCATGAAAACGAACTTGCATTTTCTGCGAATTTCACTGGTTTTGGCCAGCTTTGTTTTATATTTTACAGGAATGGCACAAAAGCAAAGACAAAGCCCACATGATACACTAAGCACGAATATCAATGGCATTGATCTTCGGGTTACATACGGAAGTCCGGCTGTGAAAGGGCGCACCATTTGGGGTGGACTGGTACCTTACGACAAAGCCTGGCGGGGCGGAGCGGATGAAGCTACCCTGTTCACCACCAGCAAGGATATCACCATCAATGGAAAAAAATTACCGGCAGGCACGTATAGTTTGTTTGTTATCCCGGGCAAAGATAAATGGACATATGTCTTTAATTCCCAAACCGGCCAATGGGGAATAAAAATGGGCGGCGTGGCGAATTACGATGAAGCAAAAAACGTTCTCACCGTTACAGCAGATGTTCAGACCGTTCCGATGGAAGAAAACCTGAAATATGTATTCAAGGGTAGAATGTTTGGCTTGAACTGGGCAGAGCGCCAGGCCCTGGTAACGATTCAATAAGCCGGTGCTTTTCTATCTCATTTGCCCGATCACTTCTTTTTTCGCGACATTTCCAAGTCGTGCTACTTCGTTGATCACCGCATTGGCCGCTGCCGGGTTCGATAGCACCAGCGCATCAATCACGTTGATCACATCCACCCCGAATTTGGGTCCCGGATCCACAAGGTGTGGCGGCTTCTGACTCTTCGCATACTGGTCGTCGAGGTCTTTAATGCGTTTCGCGCAGGCGATCTCTTCATCTATGTAGGCCTGATCGTGCTCGATCGTCACATTATCAAATCGAATGCTTGTCCACAGGCTGCGGTCAGGATACAGGTTCTGCAATACTTCATGCGAACTTTCCGAGACCACCACTTTCACGATGGCCGAGATTCCCGAATAGGGTTCATCGCAGGAAATTTTCAGTTTATTGGAGCCGGGTTTATTCTCATAGCTGAAGTTTATGTTTTCGGGTTTCGCCGCACTGAGTTCGCCATGTTCGGCCACTTTAACATTCAGATTCAACATGATCGAATTCTTTGCAGGATCCAGCAGTTGGTCATTGAGGAACCACTGGTAAAGCGGTTGTTCATAACCGAAAGACGTGGCGCGCAGACTCAGCATATTGTTATGAAAATGGTTGCGGAACCGGTGCGGGGCAACGGGAAACATAAAGCAGGGACTCATATCTGCAGTTTGCCAGCCCACATCGATCCGGGTTGGCGGCAGGGCGGTTTCCACCACATCATCCAGCCCTATGCCGAAATATCTCCAGGTTTCACCATCGGCAACAGTAACGGTGACAGCAGAAAAATCGGGTTCGAAAGCGCCGATACGCACTACAAAATGGCCATTGAAATCATGATAGTCTGTATCGCCATTACCCAGGAGGGCAATGCGGTTCACATAACGGATACGTTTGGTGATTTTGCTCAGGGCGTGAATCACTACGGCGACCGGTGGGGTGTTGACACCATCTGCAGAGAAGTTAGCATCGTAACTGCGGTTGCGGCGAAGTTCCAGGTAGTAGGTATCGGCATTCGGGTCGACCGGGTTGATGACGCCAAGAATCACTTTGCGGTTTGGCCAGGCGTCGATGCCGGCATCATAGGCCGTAAGACGGAAGGTGTGCGGTGTGGTATTGAAACTGGCAGGTACAGCGTGCACTGTATTGGGATCGTTGAAGCTGCCCATGTTGGCAGCGGAGAACTGGGCAGGCGTGATATAGGGGCCGATAATGCGTTGCACATCGTTGGTATTGACGGCAGAAACATTGGGCGTCAACTTAGGTTTGCCAACGGGCAGGCGTGGATCGGCAGGTCGTTCGAAAGAGGAATTATTGTTTCCATATAACTCACTGCTCATGACGGAATACGGACTCTGGTATTCGTCGCCGAGAAAATTCAATTCGTGTTCGAGACTGAAAGCGTGGCCTAATTCCTGGCACATATTGCTGAAGGGGCTGAACACGTCGACAACAGCAGCGAGTACCATCGTATTGCCGACTTTGTGCGCCCCTCCTCCCCCAAACTGATCTGTTTGCTGAGCGCCGACGATCAGCACATTTTTGAAAAGGCTCCAGTCCGGCGAGAACAGCCGGGTAATTTCCGCCAGCACGCCATCGACCAGCACGGTCCGGGGATTCTGGCCCGGCTTGGCATTGCTGCGCGGATCAGCCAATGTGATGGCAGGAAAGAGAAAATAATTCAGGTCGGCCTGAAATAACGAAGTGCGCGTCCAGAAATGTGCAAGGCTAAAGGGAATTGTGGGATTGAGCCAGTTGTTCATGGCAGCATCGGACCAAACTTCGCTGGCGGCCGTGCTGGGATAACGGAGACGAATAACAGCAAGCATGTTGGTTAATTTTAAAGGTGTTCGAACTATATAGATTAATCGGCAGAATGACCGGAAAGGAAACAGACTATTAAATTTCCTACTGTTCTTACTGATTTCGGGGGATAAAGTGCTGTAGAAATTATTCTACTATTTCTAACTGCACAATTAAATCATCTGTCAAGGACAGAGATTAAGAACGAAACTAAATAAAAAAAAGGGCTATGCCTAAATAACGAACAGCGGTCCGATTTTTTGTGTCGTTAAATGTTTTAGATCTGCAAATTATTGTTACCAATGAAAAAAACAGTAAGAAAGGTTAACCTCCCGCTCGATAAAATCAGGAAGTATCTGGAACCTGGTCCGATTGTACTCGTTAGCTCCAGATGGAAAGACAGGAACAACATCATGACCATGGGCTGGTACACCGTGATGGAGTTTTCGCCGGCTCTCATAGGATGTTTTATTACAGGAGAGAATCATTCCTTCGAAATGATTAAAAAAAGCGGTGAATGTGTTATTAACATTCCCACCGTTGATATGATTGATAAGGTTATTAAGATTGGAAATTCAACAGGAACAGATTTTGACAAGTTTGAAAAATTCGGACTGACGGCTCAGAAATCCCAAAAGGTCGATGCGCCGCAAATCAGGGAATGTTATGGCAATTTCGAATGTAAGGTCGTGGATAAGCACCTGCTACCCAAATACAGCTTCTTTATTCTCGAAGTTTTAAAGGCCCGGGTAAAAGCCAGTCCGAAGTATCCGAGAACCGTTCATTATCGCGGTGAGGGCATTTTTATGGTCTCCGGAAAGCATATGGCCTTTCCTGAAAAATTTAAGCCCCAAAACCTGTAGGCAAACCGGGTATGCAAATTCAGTCTACATTTTCAGATATTTCGGGATCTGTGGCGGGATTCGTTTTTCTTAAAATCAGGCTCACTATTTTTCTCTGTTCGGCTAAAATAAGACAGGCCAAAATGATTTTTACCAGAGAGACAACCATATAAGGTATCTCTTTATTATATTCTGGATAATTCATGCTCCTTTCCTGAAAATAGTCAAAAGCCATTCTGAAGAAATTTGGGATCTCATCGACAAGGAGCAATCCCCGATGATAATAACGGCAATCTGAATAACCGTAGAACGATGCATCTTAAATGCAATAGTTTCCTGATCGAACCCGGCAGTTAACTTTAGTTTATTTATTATCCAATCTGTTTTAAATAACAGATAATTAATGATGAGAACTTCGACAGCTAAAACGATCACGGTGGAGATCAATGACCATATTGCTTCCACATTATGCCCTGATTTGTAATATAATACGACCGGCAGCAACTGAGTTGATGAAATGAACAATTCACGTATAAAATAGAGGCCAAACAGTTTGATAATGATCAAAAACAGGTTGCGTGGGGTCATTGGGAGGGGTTTGTCCCTCAACTTACAAATTATTTATTTGACTTTATTTAAAGGCATTATTTATCGCCAGCTAACGCTAAGGAATCCGATTCAACGGGTGGCCGCCTGAATCCGCAGTGACAGTCACAGGTTTTTGGTTTCGTCGATTCAAGTTTATCATCGATGGATTTTATAGCCTTCGCATTTTTCGATTCTTTCATATCCATGTTGAAACTATCCAGCCGGAGCCGGCTGATTCTTTCATTCATTGCTTCCTTTGCTACAGGTATTGGCTGAAGGGTGAGCGTTTGATCAACCCGGGTTGTAAAACTGGTAAGATCAAAAACCAGTTGACCCTGCTGTTCTCCGACGACGATCAAGGAAGCAGTTACCGATTGCAGCAAGGGCAGTTCGCCCTGTTCACCAAAAAATCCCCACTCATCCACTTTGTTTTCAAGTGGCCCGCCCTGCTCAAAGACTTTTGCCTGTGGTACGATTAAAAATACACTTACCTGTCCACGATATTGTCCTTCAACCCTAACAACCATCCGGCTGTTTTTCACGCCATCCATCTCCTGTAGAAACCGGTCAATATTGTACCAGCCAAAGCTGGTTACCTGAAACTGATAATACACGGCCGGGTAAACCTGCGGAGAACGTTTTGACGGACCCGTTGTATCAGCACTTACATAACCGCCCGGAAGTTTTTTGCTATACGAAATTCCCGAACCATTCGCGTCAATCAAACGATTCCTGACCGTGGTCAAACTATCCTTCAGTGTCTGGTAAGCTAAACAGCTGTCCACACATTTTTTGATATGATCATCCGGTATGGGCAATCCCGATTTCTTACTTTCATTGTCAATATATGCATATAACCTGTTCAGATCGCTCACAGACAATTCTGGAAAAGCGGGCATCGGAGTTTTGTTATATTGTTCAAATAAACAATTCGCATAAGGGTCTCCGGATTTCATGATCGCCGCATTATTCCGGGTATAATTGAACAGCCAGTTTTCAGGTCGAAGTCTGGAAATAAATGCCAATGAAGGACCTGTTACAGGACTTTGAATCCCATGACAGGATGCACATTTTTGTTTAAAGAGTTGCTCGCCCTGATGAAGGGTTGCCATTTGGCTGGTCGAGGCCATCGGAACCGGATTGGTCCAGTTTATTTGTCCATCGTCGCCTTTGACTCCTTTGAAAACCATCATCTTTGAATCGATAAAGGAACCGGGCACACTGATGCGGATCGGTTTAATAATATGCAGATTCTGACCGTCAGCCGCTTCGATATCAATCATCCCGCCGCTACTTAATTGTTTACCATTGGACTCCGTGGTTAAACCAGCCATTATGATATCAGGTATCGTAAGCGCCTCTTTAATCAAGAGCCTGATTTTCGTTCCGTTCCCGCCGTCAAAGCTACCAGCAGGAACAGTCAGAAGGCTTCCGCCCGGTGCCTGTAAAACAGTATCCCGGGAATTATCAATTTCGGCAGAATATATTTTTAGATTGTCTTCGCGCAAAATGGTTTGCACATTCTTTTTGCCACTGTTACAGGCAGCTAAAACGATAAGTATTGAGATAATGACAAAAACCAGGTTTGTTGGTATACGCATGGGTTAAGGATTAAATTGCTTTTTAGTAAGATGCGGTATTAATTATTTTCCATAATATGGCTTGCGGCAGGTCGAATTATTTTACTACCAGATTTTTTAGTCCGCATATAAATCATAGTAGAAAAGATGATGGATAGAAAATAAAATAAAACAAAAATGCCGGCCGGGATAATGAAAGCCAGATAATTGAACAATTTAATGGGAACTACAGACATGCGCCAGATCAGCGGTGAAGCTAAAAGCACAAAACATGCGATATCCAGTAGAATGGTTTTCATAGTTCTTGGAGACCTGCAATAAATAATGTTGACAGTTATACTGGTAATCGCCAAAAAAGCGAATAATTGAGCCAGGTCTCCAAAGTTGAAGAAGTTAAACATAAGCCAGAGGAAAAAGGGAAGGCCGATCATACTGCCCATCAGGATGATTAAAAGATAAGAGGCAATCGCAATGAATTTAAATGTCCTGTGTGCCGTATAAAACATTCTATAAATTGGCAATCAGAAAATATTTCACCCATCAATATATTCTTTTAATTTAATATTTCAGGTAAGTGGAAACCCCTAGTGGATGGTGAATATTTTTCAACTCTATTTATTCACGTGCAACGGGCTTCCAGTTACTGCATGCCATGCGTTTTCATAAAAGTCATGGGTACTAAATCATGATCCCTAAAGCCGGTTAATTTACCGTCGCTATTCGTTATAAATGTAATTGGCGAAGGAAGTCCGGATCCGTGAAATTCGTTTTTGGCCACCGGGATCAGTTCAATCCCTTTGTCGTCCTCTCCGCCCATTTTTATTAATAGTTTATGATCTTTTGAAAGTATAATAACTGTGTCCTTCTCACTATCGGCATAAACACCCGCGTAAGCAGAATACAATTTCGGATTCATAGCGATCGGTATGATGGGTATTATTTTATTCTGGTCTCCAAAACCATGTAAGGAACCACATACGGCACATAGTGTAGGTTTCTTTCCATTTACGATCTGGTGCTTTACCGGCGGAAGGGTTTTTAAGGCCACGAGCATGGCGCTCAGATCCGTATCCGAGATATTCCTGAAAGCAATCCAGGGCATAGTCCAATGGAGCATCCCTCCTTTTCCTGTGCGGATAACATTGATAAACGTTTTATCATCCCATCCGCCGATTCCCGTAATATCGGATGAAATATTCGAGCTTGCCACCACAGAATCTGTTTTGCGATTTGCGATGATATTTCCTCCCCCGAAATATCCGGGATTACGTATGTACCAGGCCGTATGACATCCTTCACATTCGCCAATGGATACCAGGTATTTTCCTTTGGCAAGAAAGGTGGAAGTATCCGGTTCTGCCACGGAAATATTTTCCATGGGCCTGGGTTCATTTTGCAGCTCTTTTTCCCTGCCGCGTTTTAACAGTCGTTCGGGCAATTTATTTTTAACCGGTGGAAGGGAACGCAGGTATACAATTACGGAAGCAAGTTCTTCATCAGATAATTTTTGAAAAACCCACCAGGGCATGTTGGTTAATGCGCGACCGTCATGACCAATCCCACTCCGAAAAGCCCGCACAAACATATCGTCCGTCCAGCTGCCGGCCCCCGTTTCTATATCCGGTGAAATATTCGGCGCATATAAATGCGTACTGTCCGATTTATAGAAAAGCTGCCCGCCGCCCAGCTGATCCGGAAAAGGCGGACGACCCGGACGGGTTGTATCTACCGGCGCATGGCAATGAAAACATCTCAATATTCCGTTTGCCAGATACCGGCCCCGCTCCAATCTGGCCGGGGAAGAAGTGAAATGTATATTTCTTAAAGGTCTTGCATATTTGGAGATAAGTACCGGACTGACTATTGCACGTTTGTCAGTGTGTTTACAGGTAATGAAAAGAATCAACAGCGTACTGGGTACGAGTAGAACGGTAATCGTCTTTCTCATGTTGGTTAGGGGTTAAAAGTGGTTGATTTCGGGGCTTAAAATAAATATAAGCCATTCTGTAAATGCCACAAAATTCCCCCGGTAAAATGGAAAAAAACAGGCGCGGGTTAGCGGTTATTTGTGAATCATTTTCTCTTCAATTCGTGAAGCACTCGCACAAGCGTGTCTACATCAGCGCAGGTATTATAGAAAGCGAGTGAGGGTCGCACCGTGGATTCGACTCCGAATCTCCGCAAGATGGGTTGCGCACAATGGTGACCTGTCCGGACAGCTATGCCGTGTTCATTTAATGCTTTTCCAACTTCGTCGTTTGTATAGCCGGATAACGTGAATGACAGAACACTGGCTTTATCCGGAGCAGTACCAATTAATCTGAGCCCTGGAACCTGCTGCATAAGTTGGGTGGCATATTGCAGCAGATAATGTTCATACTGGCTGATATTATCGATACCCAGTTTGCTTACATAATCCAACGCTGCTCCCAAACCCACAGCATCCGCAATATTTCCGGTGCCTGCTTCAAATCGTCCGGGTGCATCCTGAAACTGCGTTTTTTCAAAAGTTACATCTTTGATCATATTGCCACCTCCCTGCCAGGGCGGAAGCTGATTCAATAATTCCTCCTTGCCATATACAACGCCGATACCAGTCGGGCCGAATATTTTATGGCCGGAGAAAACAAAGAAATCAGGGTTCAGATATTGCAGATCCACCCGCATATGGGACACCGACTGCGCACCGTCCAGCAATACTTTCGCGCCGGCGTTATGTGCCAGTTCAATTATTTGTTTTGCCGGCGTAACCGTTCCCAGTGCATTGGATACCTGCGTAAAAGAAACGAGTTTGGTTTTTGTATTCAGCAGTTTTTCGTATTCGGAAAGAATCAGTTGTCCGTCGTCGTCCACCGGGATCACGCGAATCTTCAAACCCTTTCTGATCGCCAGCTGTTGCCAGGGAACAATATTGGCATGGTGTTCCAGGTGACTGAGGATAATTTCGTCGCCTGACTGCAGGAATTGTTCGCCAAATGTATTTGCCACTAGATTAATGGCCTCTGTGGTTCCCCGGACAAAAATAATTTCCTTAACAGACTGGGCATTCAGGAATCTCCTGACTTTTTCTCTTGCGCCTTCATAGGCATCCGTTGCCCGGGCCGCCAGTTCATGCGCGGCACGGTGTACATTGGAATTTTCATGCTCGTAAAAATGATTGATGCGATCGATAACTGCTTTCGGTTTTTGGGTGGTGGCCGCGTTATCGAGCCAGATCAGTTGCTTTCCATTGACCCGTTCATTTAAAATAGGGAAATCTTTTTTTATCAGTTCTGCATTAAACGATGATTTTGAAAATGGTTGCTTTTTTGAAAAGGATGATTCCTCAACAAAATAATAAGAAGATAGCGGGTTGTTTGTATCCGGCATTCCAAAAGGCAGCTGGGGTTCGTAGCTATTGTGAAAAATACTTTCGAGAATATTTTTGATATCCGGCAAAAACCGGTCGTCTGCAATGGGATTATTGTTATCCTGCTGTTTCAGGTATTGCACGGAAGGCGAAGCACCACTACCTGCAACGGAAGACGGAATCTTGCTGTCGGTACGAAAATGAGGATCGTCCAGGGCAGTTTGCGGATTCTCCAGATTTACCTCGTTGCGTTGCTCATGCGCCGACGGAGAAATACCGGATCCTGCAACAGAGTGCGGGATCCCGTTCACATTTGCATTTTGTCCACCCTTTGAATTTAAAGAATTATTCGGCAGGTTCAATTCACTGACTGGTCGGGCCAGACCCGGTGATATGCCTGCTCCGCCAAAGGAAGGAGAAATTACCGGATTCGCTAATGTAGTACCCGGCAGGCTGGAAAGATGAATGTTAAATGAATCAGGAGTCGATTCGTTTTTAAAAATCTGATTGGCCAGATCCCGCAACAGACTTTCATCCTGAATAAAAGGATCAATATTTATACTCATGATATTTGCCTGTTTCAACATTATCCAATATGGCAATGGCATCATCCACTAAAACCGCCAGGGAACAATATAAAGAGATAAGATAGGAAGCAATCGCCCTGTCATTGATGCCTGCAAACCGCACGGAAAGACCCGGCGTTTGTTCTCCGGGCAGGCCGGGCTGAAACAGGCCGACAACACCCTGCCGGCTTTCACCGGTACGTAAAAGGATAATTTTTGATTTGCCATTGTCCACCGGCAGTTTGTCCGAAGGGATCAATGGAATGCCGCGCCAGGTGATAAACTGCGATCCGAACAACGACACCGTGGGCGGCGGAACACCGCGGCGGGTGCACTCACGGCCGAATGCTGCAACCGCCAATGGATGCAATAAAAAGAAGCCCGGTTCCTTCCATACTTTATTAAGTAATTCATCCAGATCATCCGGAGTGGGCGCACCGGTCCGTGTGTTTATAATCTGGGATGGGGTCACGCTATTTAATAATCCATATTCTTTGTTATTGATGAGTTCACTTTCCTGGCGCTCTTTAATCGTTTCGATCGCCAGGCGCAACTGTTCACTGATCTGGTTATAGGGTTTGCTGTATAAATCCGACACGCGGGTATGAACATCCACAATTGTTTGCACGGCAGCCAGATTATATTCACGTGGCTTTTCGATATAGTCCACATAGGTCTGCGGCAACACACGTTCATCACGCGAAGAGCAATCTACTTCAATGGCTGTTGCATCTTTCACTTTGTTCAGGCGATAAACTCCGGATTCAACAGGAACCCAGTTTAGTAATCTGGTCAGCCACCGGGGACTGATCGTTACCATTTGCGGAACGGTTCTGGTTGCAATGGCAAGCTGCCGGGCCGCTACATCACCTAATGCCGTTTGTTGCTGTTTTGATTCTGCCATAAATAATCCTTTTATGCAAAGTAAGACAATCAAAAATAATCCCCCACGATGTAAATATAATAGTTTAAAATTATTCCCTACTATTTTGATAGACTAACGTTTCTCATATTATATTTGTATTTTCAGGATGCCTGTCATTGTGTGAGTGGCCACATAAAATAATGAACAAACCAAAATACAATCAACTCATATGTCCACCAATAACAATGAAATAACCGGCATAAATAAACCCTCCGGCTGGCAGGAATTCTGGTTGAAAGAAGACTGGTGGGTGGTATGGCTTGGCCTGGGCATTGTTCTGCTCGCCTATGTATTTTATCTCTCCGGCTCCAGCATCTCCTGGATCGCAGTGGCTCCGGCAAAATGGTCTACCGGGTCAGAGCTTGCCGCGCAATTTTCCAAAAACGCTTTTCGCTATCTCGCCCTGCTCGGTGTATTTCTGATTCTCTTTACCATCGTGGTTTCATTCATAGGGCAAAAGCCCCGCGCATTTATTCCGTCATTTATTTTTGTCTTTATACTTTCTACCATCATCTACTTTGCCGGCAACTGGGATCAGGCCAGTAAATACAATCTGGAACCCCCGCTGGTGGCACTCGTTCTCGGACTGATTATTTCAAATGTTATCGGCCTGCCCCGCTGGTTCGACGCCGGGTTCCGCGTAGAATTTTATATAAAACTCGGGATCGTGCTGCTGGGAGCCACATTGCCTTTCACATTAATTATCTGGGCCGGTCCGGTGGCTATTCTGCAGGCTTCGATTGTTTCCATCGTTACCTTCCTGGTTATTTTCTTTACTGCGCGAAAGCTGGGTCTGGATAACCGACTGGCGGCCGTACTGGGTGCGGGTGGCGCAGTCTGCGGTGTTTCTGCATCGATTGCCGTTGCCGGTGCCGTTCGCGCCAAAAAGGAAGATCCGCCCATCGCGATAAGCCTTGTCGTATTCTGGGCTATCATTTTCATTTTCGCCCTGCCCCTTATTTCACGTTCGCTGCACCTGCCCGCAGGAGTCGGTGGCGCCTGGATCGGCACCTCGGAATTTGCAGATGCTGCCGGTCTCGCTGCTGCGCAATCCTATGGCGGACTGGCGGGCAAGAATCTCGGCATTTCAGGAACGGCAGACCAGGCGCTGGCTTCCTATACACTGATCAAAGTGATCGGCCGCGATATCTGGATCGGCATCTGGGCCTTTGTGCTGGCCTTCATTGCGATCACGGTTTGGGAACGCAATGAAACGAATTCAAAAGTTCAGGTCGGTCAGATCTGGTGGCGGTTTCCAAAATTTGTCATTGGATTCCTCATCGCTTCAGTACTCACCACCTTGATTGTGCATGGAAATACGCTGGCTGATTATAATAAACTCGTGAAACCCACCCTCATCGCTCCTATCACCTCGTTGCGAACCTGGGCTTTCACGTTTAGTTTTTTAAGTATCGGACTCACCACGCGATTCCGCGAACTGGCCAATGCCGGAATCAAACCCTTTATCGCCTTCACCATCGGGGTTATCGTAAACGTCATTTTGGGATACATTCTTTCAGTAGTCGTTTTCGGTCATTACTGGGCTTCCATTATAACGCATTGATGCATGAAAATTCTTAATTCCATTCAATGGAAAAATTCAGGGCCGGTCTGCCAGGACTGCGCCTGTTTCCAAAACGATCCGGCGGTCGTTGAAAATGCATATCACGGACTCACGATCATGAGCTCCGGCTTTGCCTCCGTTCGCGACCGGGATGGATTCTGCAATTTTCATAAACTTTACCTCTCTGCACGAGACAGCTGTCCGCAGTTTGCGCCATGCAATGCCGGGCTGAAAGAATTTACCGGAAAAGATTAATTTGCTATTTGTCAAAACGCAAACCCATAAAGCAAATAGCAAATGAGAAATACATCATGCCGCCGGTTGTTTATTTTAATCTCATTCCTGATGGCTATACTCTCAGTCAGCAGCACAGCTGCACAGGATAAAGACCTGGTTGTACGGATAGCGAGACTCCGGATAGATTCCGCCCAGCTCGATAACTATAAGGCCGCCCTTAAAGAGCATGCTGAAACGGCCATCCGCGTGGAACCGGGCGTTCTCACCTTATATGCTGTGTATGAAAAAAATGATCCTACCCATGTCACGGTCTTTGAAATTTATGCCGGTCCCGATGCGTATCAGGCGCATCTGCAAACCCCGCATTTTATGAAATACAAGACCACCACAAAAAACATGGTTAAATCATTGGAACTTATCGAAACGGTTCCCATTGCACTGGAATCAAAATTTAAAAATCCAAATTGAGAATCTCAATTGGCATGACTAAAAAATAAAAAGATTAACTCCTCAGCTCCCGCAGGAAAAGAAAACAACTGGGTATAAACCATTCCGGTAAAAGGATGGAACACTTTATTGCGTTTGTACGGTCCACTGGATCCCTGGTTTAACAAGACATGGCAGCCGGGTGAATTTATGATAATCAAATAATCATAAAAAAAGTAATGTAAAATAAAACCCTTTAGGATCTTAGATCTTAAAGGGTTTTGCTTTATTGGGTCAAACCGACCAATGTATAATTTCTGATTTCTATTGACTCGGATGACCGGCAGCCTGCACCTCTTTCAGGATTCCGCTCAGGTTATAGGTTTCAGGAGCCTGTAATGGCGGGAACTTTTCATACGACATCAATTCCTTTTCACACAACAACTGACCAATTGGTAACAGATTCCAATCATACAGATAGGCAGTGCTTGGCGAAGCCAGGGCACCACCAACTGAAATAGCAGATTTTGGATCGTCCAGACCTCCGGCGATTTCAAATGGATCCCGATGATATCGGCTGGATGCAACCCAGCTGTTATCACAGGGGTCTGATGGTTGGGGAAACACCCAATATTGATCGTATTGCGAATGAAGGCGCGATCATGATGTGCTACTATGCCGAGCAAAGCTGCACGTCCGGCCGGAATGCATTCATTACCGGGATGCATCCGCTCCGCACGGGAATGATACCACCACAGCTTCCGGGAAGTCCTTCCTATTTGCGGCCCGGTACTCCCTGCCTGGCGAAGTTCCTGCTGGATCTCGGATACAATACGGGAGAATTCGGTAAAAATCATTTGGGGGATCATCCCGACGCATTGCCGACTGCACATGGATTTCAGGAATTCTGGGGATACCTCTATCACCTGGATGCCATGCAGGGTGTAAGTTTCCCCGATATCAACAAATCGCCAACGGTTCAGGGCATCGCATCCCCCTGTAAGATGGTTCCGATTCCCGGAATACCGGAACCACCGGGTGAAATTGATCCCCACGAAGGGACCTGCCTGGCCGCTCCCCGCAATGTGCTGTGGATGAAATCATCTGATGGCACGGCAAAGAATCAGACGGGTAAGGACGAAGGACCGCTGACTCTTGAACGCTCAAAAACAGTGGATGAGGAAATTTCCAGCCACGTTATTGACTGGCTGGACCGGAATGATCCTAAAAAAACGAACAAGCCATTTTTCTGTTGGTACAATCCGGCACGTATGCATGTCACCACCGTTTTGTCACCGAAATATGAGGCCATGATTGGTGAACCCGGTGGTAAGGACTGGGGCGCCAATGAAGCCGGCATGAAACAAATGGATGATAATATCGGCTATGTGATTAAAAAACTGGAGGACATGGGCGAACTCGACAATACCATTATTGTCTTCACCACCGACAACGGCGCTGAAGTGATTACCTATCCCGATGGCGGCGTCACTCCGTTCAAAGGCGGCAAACTCACTACCTGGGAAGGTGGTATGCGTGCACCCTGTGTGGTTCGCTGGCCCGGTCATATCAAGCCAGGTACGGTTATGAAGGATATGTTCGCTTCGCTTGACTGGCTGCCAACACTAGTTGAAATTGCAGGTGGTCCCAAGGGAAATGATCTGAATGC
>Ga0206904_1171_pt1 | contig 15651 bp, 10 predicted proteins | sample Alteio_BWOrgHeat_42_FD_152981 | JGI IMG/M metagenome (GOLD analysis project Ga0206904, IMG submission 152981) | Enriched cells from forest soil in Barre Woods Harvard Forest LTER site, Petersham, Massachusetts, United States -... | ecosystem: Environmental > Terrestrial > Soil > Temperate forest >...
CAGTTGTATTTACGGGTAAGTTTGATGGCGATCAGGGTTATGGCCACTATAAATTTACACCTGACAAAACTTTTAACGACTACCTGGTACAGCAAGGTGTAACAGATGTACGCGACCGAGATGCTTTTTCATTTTTCACAGTTAACGTTACCAAAGAATATGTGCAAATGCTTGGAAAAAATGGTTTTAAAGGCATCAGCAGGAATCATTTAATCTCAATGGCGGCACTTAAAGTTGATGAGCCTTCTATAAAAATGTGGAGAGATAATGGCTATGCCGATATTACCCCAAATCAGCTCGTATCTGGCAAGGCTATGAATATTGATGCTGCTTATATAAAAGATATCCGCAGTGCGGGGTACACCAACATCAGCTTTAACCAGTTGATCAGCTTCAAGGCGCAGGATATTAACGGTGCATACATCCGCAGCCTACGTAAAGAAAAATCGAAAGACGGTACGGAAGAACTGCCCCCTGCTAACCAAATATCGGCCTATAAATCAATGAATATTGATGCTGCTTATGTAAACTCGTTTAAAGCTGTCGGTTATACCGATATTCCTTACAATCAGTTAACTGCCATGAAATCAATGGATATTACACCTGAATTTGTAAAAGGATTTGTGGATTTAGGTTATAAAGACATCCCTGTGCATGATCTTATCGCCTTAAAATCGATGAATGTTGACGGCGCTTATGTAAAAAGTTTTGAAGCCGCAGGCTACAAAAACATCCCCGCTCATGATCTGGTTGCCCTGAAATCGCAGGAAGTAACACCCGAATTTATAAAAGGATTTGAAGCTATTGGCTATAAAGACATTGCCGTTCACAACATTATCTCCTTAAAATCAATGAGCATAACACCCAAATTTGTAGAAGGCTTTAAAAAACTTGGGTTTACCGATATTCCGTTGAATGAGCTTCCTGCATTAAAATCAACAGGCGTTACACCTGAATATGTTACATCAATGCGTGAAAAAGGCTTTAAATCAGACGATTTAAGAAGATATATTCAATTAAAAACCGCTTTTAATTAATTCCATTTAGATCAGGATCATATCATGAAAAAGTTAATAATCGCAGGAATATCTGCTGCTCTTGTGCTTGGTTCATTCCAGGGAAATGCCCAGGCTCAAAAAAGCCCAAAACCTGCTCATCAGCATATTCATATTCACAACAATTTTGGAAGCAACCATGTGCCGGGCACCTGGGATGCTTATATTGAGGATGAGAAGGTTTACATAGACTTTACAGGTGAAAACTGGGAGTCGGGCAGAACGTTTTTATTATCTGAGCTGGGGAAACTTCCATCAGGTGATGAAGGTTCATTTACCTTGACACGTGAAGCAGGGACTGTTACTTTTAAAGGAGGTTTTACAGGTGGTAAAGGGCGTGGTTTTTATAAATTTGCTGAAAGTGCACCATTCAAATCATACCTTGAACAAAAAGGATATAAAGGCCTCGACAACGAATTGATGTTGAACCTTTTCCTTACCGATATCAACAAAAATTACTTGGACTATCTGAAGCAAAACGGCTACAACGAAATTACGAATAACCAGTTAAAAGACCTCGCCTACCAGGATTTGAACCGCAAAGTAATGGACGATTATTTTAACCTATTCAAAACCGAAAATTACGGACATCAGTCATTAGATAAAATTGTTGAACTGCGCGAACATGGAGTAAATGCAAAATTTGTAACAAGTTTTCACACTATGGGATACAAAAACTTCTCTTTGGATAAGGTGTTGGAACTTCGCGATCATGGTGTAAGCCCGGAATTTATCAGCGAGTTTAAAAAAATGGGTTATAGTGATATATCATTAGATAAAGCTCTTGATTTGAGGGATCATGGCGTAAACCCGGAATTTATCAATAGTATTCAGCAAATGGGCTATAATAAGTTAACGCTTGACCAGGCGCAGGAACTTCGTGATCATGGTGTAAATCCAGAATTTATCCGCAGTATTCAAAACATGGGATACAAAAATATAACGCTCGATAAAGCACAGGAGTTGAGAGATCACGGTGTAAACCCTGAATTCATCAGCAGTATCCAAAAACTGGGTTTTAAAGATGTTTCACTTGATAAAGCACAGGAACTGAGAGATCATGGTGTAACAGCTGCATTTATCGAAAAAACAAAGAAAAAAGGGTTAACCAGTGTTCGTACGCTTGATGATTATATCAGGTTAAGAGATACGGGATTTAGTGATTAAATTATTACTGTTTTATTAAATAGTAATGGGCTGGCCAAGAATGGTCAGCCCATTTATTTTTCATCTGATCCGTGTCAGCGAAAATGCTTTAGTTTCTCTCATTATGCCAATCCACATACTTTACATTTGTTATTTTGTGCCTTCAAATTAAAATATTGCGTAAAACACCCCTATCAATTCACGTAGTTTTACGTAAACTTAAATAAAAAAATTACGTAGAAATACGTTTGGAATATTGATATATAAATATATATATTCGTGACACCTAATAACTTATACACAATATGCCAGCCTCTACCAGCAGCTTATCGCTAGAAATGTACATTAACAGATTATTAAATAATCGGTATACAATTATTAATTCCGGGGATAAAGGCAGCAGGCTGATCACACTTGTGTTACTGGTGTCATCAGTAGCCGACAAAAACGCGTTGGTTCAAGCTGGAGGTAAAAAGGATTGTAAAACCCAAGCATTATCAAAATCAACAAAAATATTAAAAGAGCTTACCAATAAAAAGGTAAGCTTTTTTTATCGGATAATTATTTGCCTGATGCTGCTTATTACCAACTCGAATACGATATGGGAGCTATTGGCTTTTTTGGCCATAGCGAGCTTCGTTTATTTGGTTTATTGGTGTAAAACAACAAGGGTTATTACTAAGCAAACAATGCCGCTTAATAACAGCCCCCTGTCGAAATTTCACCTTCCGTTACCCGATTTAAATACATGCTTAAATAAGCATATAAAAATACTTCTCGAGAAAGTAAAGGAGCATACACTTTGTAATATATGCCGCTTAAATACCAGGGCGTACCAGGTAAAATTGATTTGATAATTTAAACCTACACAAAAAATGGAACAGAAAAAAATGAACTTTAGTAACAACCTGCTTACAAGAAACGAAATGAAGCGGATCAAAGGCGGTAACATCGACGTATGCGATCCAGAGTGCAGCGACAGCAGCCCTTGCCCAAATGGAAGAACCTGCACCGCATATATTTGCAAAGCAAAAGTAAATTCAACATATTGCGCAAATAGTTAAAAATATCCGGGAGTAATTAAGAAACAGGGTGTGGATTTTTCATATCCTGTTTTATAAATTTTCTATCAATTTAAAGCTGATGAATAAATTTAGACGTATTATAATCGGATCCCTTTGTTTAATGTTTTTGTATAATATTGATACTGTATATGCAAGGGTTAAACATGCCAAACCAAATGTTAGAGATATCCGCCAGGAAAAAAATATCCGTTTGGTAGAATCTAATCCTGAAAACATAGATGCCCACCATAAGTTCATTTCCGAAGCCTATTCTCAGGATCAAATGCTTAGGCAATACAGATCATGGATGAAAATAACACGGTTTAAAAAAGTATCAACCTTTCCGTTTGCTTTGGGTGAATTTTATTCAGCTTGTAATCAGCCAACAGCAAGCCAGTCATACTTGCTAAAAGCTGTCACTCTGAATCCCAGCCTGGCAAAAGCCTGGGAATTGTTAAGTGAAAACGTTATGCTTAGTAATAAAGATGACGCACAAGTCTATGCCTTAAAAGCAGTAAAGATAGACCCTGAAAACCCTGGTTTTGCGGTTACTTATGCGTTAACCTTTAAAAATACAGATAAGCTTAAATTCGATTCTTTGTTATTATCGGTAGTAAATCATTTTCCTGCAAGCGAACAAACTTTCAGAGCCTTGTCATTACTGGCAAATAACACTAACAACATAGAAAAAAAGATCGGGTACTACGATACGATGTTTAAGAGCTCGTTTGTATTGAGATCAGAATTATTGAACTATGAACTGGTTGATTATTTTCATCTTTTACTATGTTCTAACCCTCAAAAGGCGGCTGAGCTCGCCCAGGAAATGAGCGTGAATAGAAAAGCGGCTCATCTGGATAAATGGAGGTATAAAAAAATAATAGCCGAAAGTTTAATAAAGGCGCAGGCCCTAATATCAAATCGTCAGGCAGATTCTGCCATTGCTATACTTGATACCATCCATTTAGAAAAATATTATACAAATGCCTGCACGCAATTAATCCTGCTTAAAGCCGAAGCAACTGCGGCAAAACCAGTCGATGAAACAATGCCTGCTGATACTAATATAAAAGCTGCCTATGATACCCTTGTCAGATATTATAGCAAAACACCTGCTGATACTGTTAGATCTGCAATGTTTGAATATGGCTCACAATTGAATTTGACCGGAGAGCAGGTTATGGCTGATGTATGGAAACTGCGCGATTTAGCAGCACAACCGGCAACCGATTTTTTATTACAGAGTTATTTAGAAGATAAAAAGGTTTCTCTTAAAGATTATAATGACAAGGTTAAGTTGGTTACTTACTGGTTCCCAAGTTGCGGATCATGCCTTAGCGAATTTTCTCATTTCGAATCAGTTAATAAAAGTCTTGGAGATAAAAAAATACCTGTCCTCGCTTTAAATCTCGCACCGGAGGAAAACAGCAAAGTACTACCACTTTATGATGCGCAGAAATATACTTTTACACCTCTGCATGATAATAATGCACGGAAGAAAGGTAATATGCCAGCAAATGGTGCACCAACAAGCTATTTAATTGATCAAAATGGAAAAATCATATTTTCCGGCTTTATGATAAATGATCAAAACGAGGGCATGCTGCGTTTAATGATAAGTGAATTACTAAGCCGCAATCAGCAACAATATTTAACAAAGACCAATACCTCAAGAAATCCTGAGGAATAAGCTATTTTTATCACAAATTTTGTGATATGTTTTTTGTGCTTTCAAAGCTGCTGATATTTTTTGTCTATCCGTTTTCGTGGGTGTTGGCTTTTTTAGTCGCGGCTATATTTGTAAAGAAACCAAAGTTAAAGCGTAGATTTTTAATTATCTCGGCAATAGTATTGCTTATTTTCTCAAATCCGTTTTTATTTAACAGGGTTGCAAAAAGCTGGGACATTAAACCGGTTACCGTAACAAATTCCCGGCCATATAGCTGTGTTATTGTTTTAGGTGGCTTTAGTTCAGAAGGCGCAAACGGCGATGGTTATTTTAACGGCTCGGCTGATAGGTTTATCCAGGGGCTTAAACTAATAACTACAGGCAAAGTATCGCATATCCTTATTTCAGGAGGTAATGGTAATTTACTGGCAAGCAAGTTCAGGGAAAGCGATTGGGTTAAAACCCAGTTGTTGCAACTTAAAGTACCTGATAGCTGTATATTAATTGAAAATCGCAGCCGAAACACACTCGAAAATGCCGCCTTCTCAAAATCAATCCTGAAAGAAAAGCACCTTCCTCCACCCTATTTGCTGGTTACTTCTGCCTTTCATATGCGCCGTTCCATTGGTATTTTTAAAAAAGAAAATATGGATGTTATTGCTTATCCGTGTAATTACTTTACCGGCAAAGATGGCTTCTCTATCGATGAATTCATCCCCGACTCTGGTCCGCTTGGCGGCTGGAACATTTATATTAAGGAAATGATTGGCACCTGGGTTAACTATTTTAAATAAATCCTATAAGGCCTAATCCTGCGAAAGTTATTTTGAAAGTTTTGCTAATTTGGCGGTTCTGAATTTCGTTACACATCCATTATTTATAAAATGACTTACTGTTTAGGAATTAAAGTTAAAGAAGGCCTGTTAGCTATTGCCGATACCCGTATAACATCAGGAACTGATACTACCATTAAAAAGAAAATTACAATAGAACAAAAAGATAAGTTTTCGCTTTTCATTATGACCAGCGGATTACGCTCTGTTAGAGATAAGGCATTGGTGTATTTTAATGAACTACTTGAAACCACGGAATATAATAAGCTATATAAAGCAGTAAACGCCTTTGGCGAACAGGTTAAGAGAGTTGCACAGGAGGATAAGGCATCGCTGGAAAAGGCTGGTTTTAAGTTTGACCTAAACACCATAATAGGCGGCCAGCTTTCGGGAGATGACGAGCATAAACTATTCCTTTTATATCCTGAAGGGAATTGGGTAGAATTGGGCCAGGGTGCACCTTATGTTATTATTGGTAATTCGGGACACGGAAAAGCTATCCTGAACAGGATTCTTGACGAAAACTCGAGCTTAAAACTATCGCTTAAAACAGGTTTCCTCTCTTTTGATTCAACCCGGGTAAGCTCAAATAATGTTGATTTCCCTATAGATGTGGCACTTTACAAAAAGGACAGCTTTCATATTATTGAGAAAAGGTATGAGAAAAAGGACCTTGAATATATTTCAACACAATGGGCCGAAGAACTAAAAACCGCCCTCGATAACATTTCCGAGGGATGGATGGATGATGCTTTTAATAAATTAGATTAAGATGTTGTAAGGTTCTAATGTTGTAAGGTTGTTTTGATTTTATAAATAGAGTAACAGTCCAATGTTCAATACAGCAATAAAAACATTCTAACGTTACAACTTTCCAACCTTTCAACTTTACAACAACCAAAACAAATATGAAATTCAATGTACTTACTGAAATGGAATATAGCGCTGCATCGGCGGGTACTTTGATACTTAATATTCATGCGTTGCGAACGCAGCGGCAAACTGTTATCAGCGAGTCCTTTGTTATTGATCCTTATATTAAGGTGGAAGAACTTATATCTGCCCAAAACGAAAACAGAGTGGTACGTTTTGAGATGGGGGAAGTAAGTACTATTAAAGTTACCTATAAAGCGACAATTGATAATTATTGCGAGATAAAGGATTACAGCAACCTGGTGGAGATCCCGGTTGCACAAATGGATAATCCCATATTACCCTATCTGTATCCCAGCAGGTATTGCCAGAGTGATAAGCTTTACCGATTAGCAAATAACCTTTTTGGCCACATTGAAAACCCTTTCGAAAAGGTTTTAACATTAACAGGCTGGATCAATAGAAATGTTCAATATTTAAGCGGATCAACAAATGCACAAACATCGGCTTATGATACTGTTACACAACAGCAGGGCGTATGCCGCGATTTTGCCCATTTAGGCATTGCATTATGCCGGGCGCTTACCATACCTGCACGATACCTTACCTGTTATGCCTATAAGCTAAAGCCAGCCGATTTTCATGCCTGTTTTGAGGCATATCTGGGCGATGAATGGGTGTTGTTTGATGCCACAGGATTGGTACCGCTTAACGGGCTGGTTAAAATAGCCTCGGGGCGAGATGCAGCCGATACTGCAATAGCAAATATATTTGGCAATGTTACTTTCACATCTATGTTAGTGAGCTGCGAGCTTGCGGAAGATGGCTTTGCTCCTTTTTACTATGAGCAATCCCAACTGAAAGGGCTATCATATTTATAAGTCTATAGCATTAAGTCAAATGTATTTGAGAAGCGACTTAAGGCTATAGACTGGAACTAAAGGCTTAATAAGACGTCGCGGGCAGATTCGAACTGCCGTATGGGGTTTTGCAGACTCCAGCCTATCCTCTCGGTCACGCGACTTTATAAAAAACTATTTAATCACTTATCAGAGGACCGGAGGGGCGGGATAACCTATCTTTCTCCGCAAGCGGAGCAGGAGTTAGCACCTTGTGTTGAGTCTATAGTCTTGAGCATACAGTCATAAGTCGTAATTAAAGTTGCGGCTTTAATTTTTTTTTTGACTCCGGACTCATGACTTTAGACTTTGCTCTAAATACAGGTTGCTAAGACTTCACAGGGCCTTTTCCCTCAGTCTTTCTGGATAAGTGAAAATAAAGAACGATTTTGTTAATGCAAACATACACATTAATTATATAATTCCTATGGATTTAATAGAATTAATTCATTTATATCATATCTGTCTAAAAATCAGTAAAATAATTTTCATTTTTGTTCTCTAGCACATCAAGTTTTGGAAAGACCTTCTAAATAAAAACATTCTTTGCCATAAATTTCTCTAATTTTCGTACTATTAGGTCTGTGGAATAAGCCCTTTTCATTGAATATTATCATGAAAATATCGTTAACCATTATTGATTTTCTGATCCTTTCTCTTGCTTTGCAGGGCTTTGTTTTAGCTGGTATGTTGTTTTATTCCGCAAAAAAGATCAATAGTAACCGTTGGCTGGCATCATTAATTTTATTACTTTCTTATAGTACTGCATTAATGGAGGTATTTCATTCCAATCTACCAAATACAAATCCACTGGTATATGTATTCCTGCCGCAACTGAGGCTGCTGTTAGGCCCCCTGCTTTACTTCTACACCCGCGGCCTTTTATTTGGCGATAAAAAGTTAACCCGGAAAGATTATTTACATTTTTCACCATTGATTTTTGAGCTGGGGCCGCAAATAGCATTCATTTTTCATTTCTGCGGGCTGCTCCTAATTCCAGGTATAAGCAGATGGTATTTACCTTTTGAAAAGCAGGTAATAATATTTCAATCAGGTAATACAGGGAACTTACCTTTCTTTTTTTCGTTTGTAATTTATGCTGCGCTGTGCTTTAAAATGGTACGCAGTAACTATTTAAATCTGGAAGTTTCTACCTTTAAGTTAACTGATATCAGGTGGTTAAAAACATTACTGCATATTATATTTTACCTGCTTATAACATGGAGCATCACTATAATATTGGGTTATTTACAACTTCCTCAATTAGCTGGCATAATTAAATATACTATGACGTTACTGGCTATTGGGTTTGCGTATTGGCTGGCAATGTCGGCCTATGCAAGGCAAAGCAAAATGTCGGCAAGTGATGTTGTTGAATATAACAAACCACCTGTTAAAATATACTTTTCAGCTATTGAAGCAGGTAAATACAGCCAACGGCTTATTTCCCTTATGGAAGATGACAGGGTGTATTTAAACCCAGCCTTAAAGCTTGATTTTTTGGCTGCGCAGATTGGGATATCAGAAAAATTGATGTCTAACCTGCTCAATCAGCATGTGGGTAAAAATTTTAACGATTTTGTTAATGAATACAGGATACAAGAGGCCCGGAAAAAATTAAACGATCCTACTACAGTTCGCCAGTTTACCATTGCAGCAATAGCCTTTGATTGCGGCTTTAACTCGCTGGCCACATTTCAACGTTGTTTTAAACAATTTACCGGGACAACGCCAAGTCAATATCAAAACGGTTCAAAATCAAATCCCCTTCAAACAAACATTCCTCAAATCCCGATTTGAGTAGGTACCGGGTTGTAAAAATAATTTCTTTGTTCGGACAAATCAGTAAATAAAATTTGGTCTGTTAAACAATTGAAAACTATTAACAATCTAAAAAATGAAGAAGTATTTAATTTTACCCACACTAATTTTTTTAATTCAATTCGTTTCTGCCAAATCCATGGCGTTAGCCCAGCAGGATTCTCTTACTGATTATACCGGCAAATATCAAACAATACAAGGGGCACAAACAATATATGCAGATGTGTATATAGAAAATGGCAAGCTCATAGCAAAATCATCAGCCGGAGAAATATTAACACTTGATCACATATCAGGTGATAACTTTATCATTTCAAAACAAGCCGCTACTGTTAAATTTATCAGGAATGCAGCAAACAAAGTTTCGCAAATAGCTATAATGGGGAGTATTTTGTGGACAAGGGTTGATATTAAAACACAACAAACAGCTGTTATAAAACCAGCCGCATCTGCAGATTATTTAGGTAAGTACCAAATAACCTTGAACAGCCAAACCCTTTACCTTGAGGTTTCCTTAAAAGATGGTCAACTGTGGTGTACCCAGTTATGGGATGGTGCAAACAGTGCGCTTGATTATATTTCAGGTGATGATTTTATTATCAGAGCTTTAAGCATTCATATGCAGTTTAAAAGAGATCAAAACAAAAGTATAACGCAATTATTGTTGAACGGCACTGATCTTTTCAAAAAGGTTAAAAGCTAATTACTGCAAATAAACCATGTCTCATTTAAATAAGCTTTAATATTTCATCTATGCACCAGATAAAATGGTTAGCGGTATTTATTTTATTTTTTATTGTAAATAGAGGGGCATCGGCTCAAAGTCGGCCTGTACAATTAGCTCCGGCTATTAAGAATGAAGTTATTGACAGTCTGGGTTCAGCATTACTCAAAAAATATATTTACCCCGATACTGCTGCTAAAATGAACAGCTATATTAAGGAACGTTTAAAAAAAGGAGCTTATGATGCTGTTGATAATCCTGATGATTTCGCACAGATGCTTGATGCCGATCTGCACACTATTTATAGTGATCTGCATATGCGGATCTATTATAATATGGGATATGAAAAGGATTTGCGCACTAAATCGTACGCAGCAAGTGTTATAAAGCGGATGCAATTTTTACAGGCAGCTAAACAAAAGAATTATGGTTTTCAAAAAGTAGAGATATTAAATGGTAACATAGGCTACATTTCAATAGCTCAGTTTTACAATACGAACCAGGAAGCTACAGAAATAGTAAAAAATGCCTTCTTGTTTTTAAAAAACATAAATGCGTTGATCATTGATGTGCGTGATAATCCAGGTGGTGAACCAGATATGGTACAATACATCTGCAGTTATTTTTTTAAAGAACGGACACATCTTAACGATTTTTATGATCGCCATGCAAAGACTAACGAATATTGGACAGAACCCGTGCCTGCTTCGACAATATTTTCTACCATGCCCATATACCTTTTAGTCAACAGGCGGACCGGCTCAGCTGCTGAAGAATTTGCTTACGATCTGCAAAATTTACATCGTGTAGCAATCTTTGGCGAGACAACCGCTGGCGCAGCCCATTGGGTAACATCAAACAGTATCAGCAATGGTTTTATCGGAAACATCCCATTCAGAAAAGCGGTTAATCCGGTTACCCATAAAAACTGGGAAAAGGTTGGCGTTAAATCTGATGTTAAAAGTGACGATGAGCATGCATTGGATAATGCACTTATTTACGCATATGACCACCTGATAAATACTTCAACAGATTTGACTTTAATCAAATCATTAAAATGGTTTCGCGTAGCAGTTAATGTTAAACAGCATCCGGTTAAAATAGCTATTGGCACTTTAAAGACGTTTACCGGCAATTATAAAGGCCGACTGATCACCTTAAAAAATGGGAAACTATATTTTACAGACACAAATGGCTATCACATTGGTTTAACACCTTTTACTGCAACTGCTTTTATGTTTACAAATAATGACCGTCAAATTGAATTTATAAGATCAGGTAAAGGGAAAATAACAGGATTTGATTTTATCTATCCCGGTGGAAAAGTTGAAAGATTTAACCGGCTGAAATAGTTAAAGCCGGTTAAATCTCTATGCTGGTTTCACCGGGCTTCCTGTCCAATCTGTACCCGGAGATAACCGTTCACCTTTCATTACTAATGACAACGCTTCAATATTGGTATCATCACCAAGCTCGCTATCGTACAAAACAATAGTCCCTGCTCCTATACTGCTCCTTGCACCTATCTTTACCGATCCTACCTTCATTACCCTGTCTTCAAAAAGGTGGGTCTGGGGGCCGCAATCAGCGTTTAGCGCAGCGTCGTCACAAATGGTTACCATATCAAATTCGGTAATATCGGTAGTATTCATAAATATCCTTTTACCTGTTTTTACACCCAGCAACCGCATTATTAAAGGTAACCATGGGGTACCCTGCAAGTACTCTAATAAGAACGGAATGGCCAATGCTTCATAGGTAGAAGTGATAGCTTCACTTCTCCACACATTCCAGCTCCACATGGGCCTTTGTTTCGGTTTATATTTCCCGATAAACACCCATTTTAATAAAACAGTAAGCAAAAATGCCGGGAGGCCCATATAAAACAGGTAATAGAAAGGGAAATATAAAATGATCTTCCACAACGGCTCATCAACCACAAGGTCGTGACCGTAAGCAATGAAAAGAATGGAACAGCAAATAATAGCACTTTCTGGTAAGATTATCCTTATAAATTCAACCAGTCCCCTTGCTATTTTCCTGGCCATGTTCGGATGTATGGTTAATTCCGGTGGAAAAGGGTTACTTTGCTGTCTTCGTGGTAGTGGAATGGCTGGTGAGCCAAACCAATCCTTCGCAGCATTTGCAGCCATTTGCGTTTTATCTGGTGGGATTGATAATACACCTATAAGCATATTTCCATCCAAATGATACCCCTGCGGGATAAGGGCGCTGTTACCCACAAAACTGTTGCTCTCAATAGTAGTATTATCAAGTATCAGTTGCTGGGCTCGTATATCTGCTTCCCCGAGCGTAACAGCATCTGCGACAAATGCGCCGTCGCCAATTTGCAAAAGCGGATGTGTTACACTACTGGCGGTAGATATTTCAGTGTCCTTGCCAATTTTCGCACCTAAGGCCCTGAAAAATCCAGCCACATATACCGTAGCATAAATAGGATGCAAAACAATAAGACTTAATGACATTAACTGATCGGCAAACCATTTACGCACATAAAACATGCTGTAAATAGAATATTTACCTGGTTTTATATTTCGTTGCAATAAGCGGGTGAGCAAAATTGTTTCAGCAGCAAAAAGAACGATGTACACCAAAGCCAGTATCGGCGCACCTATCATATAGGTAAAATCATAGTCGCCAGCAGCATTATCCAGTTTATTTATGGTGATGATGGTAGGCAGCAGTGGTAACAAAATAATGATAGGAAATATCATGAGCGATAATATAAATATCAGCTTATACTTCCTCCTTGTAAATGTCGAAACCAGTAATGGCTGCGGCAGGTCTTCAATATTCTTTTTCTCTTTTAGCTGAGCCGGGCTGCCCTGCCAAACCTCTCCCTGCCCTATTGTTTTGCCGGGCTGTAAAAAACTCAGGTCTTGTAGTTCGCTCCATGCTTCCATGTGGCTATCGCCCGATATAATAGCGCTGCTACCTATATAAGCATGGTCACCCAATGTTATAGGGCGGAGTTTCAGCATCCCGTCCTCAACAAAGGCATTGTTCAAATTTGTTTGCGAGCTGATACTTACATCACTGCCAATGGTAATCAAATCTTCTGCACCAAAGGCGAAATCACTTATTTGTGCATCGGGGGCTATTTTTACACCCAGCATACGCAAATAGGTAGGGTATAGAGGTGTTCCGTTTAAAAACTGCGCGGGTAATAAACGCTGCATAGTTTTTACAAACCACCACCTGAAATAATAAGCACCCCAAAGCGGGTAGTCCCCTGCTTTCATTTTGCCTATAACAACCCATTTAGTTGCAATACACAAAACTGTAAATATGGGCGGAAGCATGGAAAATAAAACCAGTGAAGTAATGATTGAGTATGCCACATTACTGGTCTCCTGGTCAACATAATAATAGCCCAGGTAAGGGATAAATATCTGGAAAGCAAACAACCCATAAATGATCAGCAATGCAACTGTCTGAGCAGCCCAGCAAGCAATATGTCGCAATACCGGAATTTTATTAAAAACACGTTTAGGTTTTGCCTTTGTTTCGGCACGTGTACTCCAAACCTCTATTAAATTGCTCAAAGGCCGATTGATATATACATCTTTTAGCGAAGCATTTGGCAACCCTGCATCCCGCCTTAACTGCGATACAAAACCTGCCGCTAATAAAGAATGACCGCCCAGGTCAGTAAAAAAATCCATTGACGGATCAATCTCCCTGTTTGGAAAATTTCTGTGCAGCACTGCCATTATCCTGTCAGACACCGGGGCATTCATATCGAGTGTTTCCGCATTGCTGTTTATATCTGCCGATAGTGATTCCGGCACAGGTAATGCCTTACGGTTAATTTTACCACTTGGCATCCGTGGCATCTCGGGCAATACCATTATAGCCGATGGCACCATGTAGGATGGCAGACCTTTTGAAAGCTCGGTCCTGAAAACATTTTCCTGGATGTAAGCCAGGCCCTCGGTTACTACATAGCCAACCAAGTGCTCCTGCCCGCTGCTATCCTTTTTTACCGCAACAGCTGCCGATCGTACCCCGGCAATTTCGTTCAGTTTCGATTCTATTTCCCCAAGCTCAATACGATAACCACGAAGCTTTATCTGATCGTCAATGCGGCCCTGCATATCAATGCTGCCATCTTTGTTGATGATGGCAATATCACCCGTACGATAAACCATATTACCGGGCAGCCCTGCAAGAGGTGCGGGTTTTGCAACAAATTTTTCTTTAGTAAGTTGTGGCAGCTTTACATACCCATTTGATACACCCGGCCCGGTAATAACCAGTTCACCTGCTTCGCCAACAGGCACCAGGTTTAATCCCTCATCTACTACGGCTAAGTTATAGTTCGGTAAAGGCTGCCCAATAATTATTGGATCGCCGGGTTTAAGGGTAGCCATTGTTGCAGTAACCGTGGTTTCTGTAGGGCCATAGCTATTAAAAAACTGTATTCCTTCTTTGGCCCATTTAGCTAATACCTGTGGGGTACATGCCTCGCCGCCCGCATTAACCAGCCTTAACAACGGCAGGCTGTCTTCCATAACGGCAAGCAAACTTGGTACGGCATGCAGCACGGTTATATTTTGCTGTTTCAGCGTATCTGCAAGCTCATCAATAGCTTTAGATGTTGTATTATCAGCCACCCATAAGGTTGCGCCTGCAAAGTAACTGATCCAGGTTTCTTCGCACCACATATCAAACGATACTGAAAAACCCTGATACACCTTATCCGTGCTATTAATTTGTATAACGGTTTGTTCCGCTCTTACCAAATGGCATATCTGCTCGTGGCTTATCGGGATACCCTTGGGCTTACCAGTACTTCCTGATGTATATAAAACATAAGCACAATCTGTTGGTAAAGGGCCTGTTTTCAAACCTACAGATACTGATTGCTCATCCCTTTTGGGTATTTTAAGCATCGGGCATTTTACGTTCAGTCGCTCCATGCTAAAGCATGCAGCTGCACCCACTTCCTGCAATATCACTTCCACACGCTCAGCAGGTATTTCACGGTCAACCGGCGCATAGGCTGCACCTGATTTGGCTATGCCTAATATAATAACATGCAGCTCCAAGCCACGCTGCCACCAAACACCTACACTGGCGTTACGGCCTATTCCTTTTTTAGCAAGATATAAGGCAACTTGGTCGCTCCATTGGTCAAGTTCGGCGTAGGTTAATGATTGCTCATGAAAAATAAGGGCGGTTTTATCGGCAAATTCTTTGGCTGATGTGCTGAATAATTCCGGTAATGTTTCTTTTTTGATAAGGTCCGGACGGTCAGCGCCAAGAACAATACTTAACTGGTTCATATATATTTTATCGGGGCATTTCTATGCTCTACTGAGCTAATTACATTCAATGCTAAACAATGTTTGTAATATTTAGATAAAATAAATATAGAATAGTTTAACAGTAAAATATCATACAAAATAATAAATAAAAACAGATATAATTTATAGCTGTTAATAATTAAGCAAGTGGATAAATATTACTTCTGTAATTAATTACAGGTTTTGTAAGCCTGCTTAATTTTAGTATTTATTTACTAAACCGATAGTTTAAAAATG
>Ga0206904_1172_pt1 | contig 15487 bp, 14 predicted proteins | sample Alteio_BWOrgHeat_42_FD_152981 | JGI IMG/M metagenome (GOLD analysis project Ga0206904, IMG submission 152981) | Enriched cells from forest soil in Barre Woods Harvard Forest LTER site, Petersham, Massachusetts, United States -... | ecosystem: Environmental > Terrestrial > Soil > Temperate forest >...
AAATTTTGCCATGATCCAAACGGGGGATATGATTTCGCTGGATGTAAAGAAACGCTCATTAAATGTTGATATCCCTGCAGAAGAAATGGCGCGAAGAAAAAAAAATTATGTAATCCCCAAACCGGTAACAGAGCGGGGATATGTAAAGCTTTACTTAGATCATGTTCAACAGGCGCATCTGGGCGCTGACATGGATTTTTTAACAGGCGGTTCCGGATCTGATGTATTACGCGATTCACATTAAACCTTTCCGAATGGGATTTAAAAATAAAGTAGCTGTGGTAACCGGCGCCGGACAGGGGATTGGTTTTGAAATATGTCGCAGTCTTGCAGAACAGGGGGCAAAGGTGGTTCTGAATGATCTGGATCCGGATCTCGCAAAACAGGCCGGTGTCCAGATTAACCGTGAATCCCCGGATTCGTGTACCGTGGTCGCCGGAGATTCCAGTAACCAGGCAGTCATTGAAAAAATGGTTGAAACCGCTGTCGGGAATTATGACCGGCTGGATATCGTGGTGGCGAATGCGGGAATTACATTGTTCGGTGATTTTCTCAGCTATTCACCGGAAGCATTTAACAAAGTGATGCAGGTAAATCTGAGCGGCAGTTTTTTTCTGGCTCAGGCAGCTGCGAGGCAGATGATCAGGCAGGGGAGCGGGGGTTCCATATTATTTACTTCCTCGGCAACCGGGCACCAGGCTCATAAAAATCTGGCGGCATATGGAATGAGCAAAGCCGCACTGGAGATGCTCGCAAAAAATTTAGTGATTGAGCTATCGGGTTATAAAATAAATGTAAATGCGGTTGCACCGGGTGCAACACTAACGGAGCGTACCATGCTGGACGCCGATTATAATAAAAACTGGTCGAAGACTACTCCGATGGGGAGACCTGCCAGTGTACAGGATATTGCAGAATCGGTTTTGTTCCTGGTTTCAGAAAAAGCAAGGCAAATAACCGGGCAAACGCTGATTATAGATGGAGGGTGGACATCTGTAAGTCCTCCCGCAGATTAACACCTACTTATGGAAGAAGTTATTGTCGGTCACAGGTCTCTACTTGGCGAAGGGCCCGTTTGGGATGCGAAACGGAAAACGATTTGCTGGATTGATATTCTGAAGGGAGAAATACATGAGTATTCACCTTCGGAAGGATGGCAAAAAACAATTTCAGTAAATCAGATGATCGGTGCCGTCGCCATTTGTCAGAATGGTCATTTTATAGCCGCACTAAAAAAGGGATTCGGATTTGTTGACCGGAACTCCGGCGATGTATCCATGATCGCGAGCCCCGAGGCTGATCTGCCGGGTAACCGGTTTAACGACGGAAAATGTGATCCGGCGGGAAGGTTCTGGGCCGGAACGATGTCCCACACCGACGAACCCGAACAGGGATCTCTGTATGTAATCGATTCGGCCCTTTCCGTTCAGAAAAAAATAGAGAAGACCTCTATTTCCAACGGTATGGCGTGGAGTTCCGACCATAAAACGTTTTTCTATATTGATACGCCAACATTTACGGTTGCTGCTTTTGATTTTAATAAAACGACCGGACAAATCAGTAACAAGCGAATTGTAATCCGTGTTTTACAGAATGACGGATCACCGGATGGAATGACCATCGATAGCGAGGGGATGTTGTGGATTGCGCATTGGGATGGATGGCAGATAACCCGGTGGAATCCGGATACCGGAAAAAAAATATATGCGGTTCCATTACCGGTTGCCCGGGTAACCTGCTGCACATTCGGTGGAAATGATCTGCAGGATTTATATATTAGTTCTGCCAGGAACGGTCTGAGTGAAGATCAATTAAAGAAACAACCCCTTGCCGGTTCCCTGTTTGTAATGAAAAAGACAGGTTACTATGGATTGCCGGCATTTGAATTTAATCATTCCCCTTTTTCACTGCGAAACGATTGACCGGCGATGCCGGCAAAATAAAATCCGGACAAAAAAAACGGACCGGCAGTGAATTCATTGCCGGTCCGTTGAAGTGGAGGATACCGGGATCGAACCGGTCACCTCTAACATGCCATGCTAGCGCTCTACCAGATGAGCTAATCCCCCTCGCATCCTTTCGGCTGGGTCCGAATGGATATGGTTTTAAAAGAGCTGCAAATATATCCATTCTTAACAAAAACACGAGCCTCTTGTTGATTATCTTTGTTTGAGTCAAATGGGTATACTACGTAAACTTGCCGAATATCTCTATATCAGGAAAAAAGATCCGAATGAGCCTACGAGCAGCTGGATCCGGTATATGAATACCATCAACCGGATTTCAATCTTTATGTTCCTGATCGGAATCCTTGTAATTATCTTTCGCCTGATTTTCAAAAAGCACTAAAAAAACCAATGGGAGTTTTTACTTTTTTTGTGCAAAATTCACAATCAGCTCAGCGGCTTTTTCAGACGCATTTCCGCCCTGCGATAAAAGAGCGCGCAGTGCCTGGTAATCGGTGTTCAGCTGGTGGCGGGTAGTTTCGTCCGACACCAGTTTTTTCAATTCCTTTACAATATTCTCTACATTCATTTCATCCTGGATCAACTCTTTTACGACAGGTTTATCCATGATCAGATTGACCAGGGAAATATATTTCACTTTGATCAGTCGTTTGGCAATCTGATATGAAATGGAGCTGCCCTTATAACAGATCAGTTCAGGAACGCCGAACAGGGCTGTTTCCAGGGTGGCAGTTCCGGAAGTAACACAGGCAGCCCGCGCGTGCATAAGCAGGGAGTAGGTCTGATTCTTTGTTCTGCCCGCATGCGGATAATCGAGGAGGATTTCATCATAAAAAGCCGAGTCCTGGCCGGGAGCTTCCGCCACGACGAACTGAAAATCCGGAAACGCACGACTGGCTTCCAGCATCACCGGAAGTTTCTTCAGGATTTCCTGTTTCCGGCTTCCGGGCAACAGGGCGATCAATGGAAGATGGGGCCGAACGGTATTTCCACCCGGCAAATGAATTTCAGGTGGCCTCGCCCCCTCGGGGGAGCTTTTGAAACGCTCTATCACTTCTACCAGGGGATGACCCACGTAATCTGTTTCATAATTCCATTTCTGAAAAAAAGCCTTTTCAAATGGAAGAATGACCAGCATTTTATCGACGTTGTCCCGGATGCCTTTGACCCGGCTTTCTTTCCAGGCCCAGACCTGCGGCGAGATATAATAAACATTTTTAAAACCGGTTTTACGGGCCCATTCAGCTATTCGCAGGTTGAAACCCGGATAATCGATAAAAATGATCAGGTCGGGTTGGAAACCAACTATATCAGCCTTGCAAAATTTGATATTGCGGAGTATGGTCGGCAGGTTTCGGATCACTTCAGTAAACCCCATAAAGGCCAGATCCCGGTAGTCTTTTACAATATCGGCGCCTGCGGCCTGCATGAGTTCACCACCCCAGCCACGAATATTGGCAGCAGCATCTTTTTTTTTTATTTCCCGGATCAGGTTACCGCCGTGGAGATCCCCGGATGCCTCACCCGCAATTATATAATACTTCATGAATCCTGATATGATTCAAAGATAGGGAGTTGATGGTTGATGGTTGATGGTTGATCCCGCATGTGCGGGAAACGATGAACGATGACCGATAACCGATGACCGATCCTTACGCCTTACGCCTTCAGCCTAGGAAACCAGCTTGTACACCAGAACAATTATTCCGTACACGAGAGTAGCCACGAAAATACCTTTTGCAGTTTTATCGCGGTGGGAGTTAATATAAACTGTGAAAAAGATGGCATTGGCAAGCAGGGAGATACTGCTGATGGCAGTTAAGAGCGGTTTATTTCTCCGGAGAACATAAAAATATTCGGAAAAACCAATGGTGCCGCTGAAGTTCCAGAAATAATAAATTACCATCGCCAGGAGCGGGCCGACAACGCCCAGAATAATGCCGAATTTCAGGCTGTCTTTTTTCAGTATCAAAATTTCCAGGTTTTTTCGAGTTTGGATTTCAAAACGTAATTCGTCAGATCAAATTGCACAGGCACAACGCTTACATAATTATGTTCGAGCGCCCACACATCGGAGTCCCTTCCTTTATCAAAGTTTACAAATTCACCGGTGAGCCAGAAGTATTTCTTTCCATTGGGATCGCTTCTTTCCACAAAGTCCTCCTCATATTTTGCATAGGCCTGTTTACAGATCCGGACACCCTTGATCAGTTCGGCCGGAACGGCCGGAATATTTACGTTCAGAACGGTATGTTTATCCAGTTTAGAGCTCAGCATCTGCTGAACAACCAGCCGGGCATATTTACGGGCGCCCGTAAAATCAGCATCCACGCTATGATCCAGCAGAGAAAATCCGGCCGAAGGGATGCTTTCGATAGCGGCTTCCACTGCTGCTGACATAGTGCCTGAATAAATGACATTGATGGAGTGGTTGGCGCCATGGTTGATCCCACTCAGGCAGATATCCGGTTTCCGGTGCAGGACCTTATCCACAGCCAGTTTTACGCAATCTACGGGTGTTCCCGAGCACTGCCAGGCTTCTACGCCTTCAAAAATGGTAACGGGATGCAAACGGAGGGGAAGGCCGATGGTAATAGCATGACCCATACCGGACTGCGGTTTATCGGGTGCCACCACCACCACTTTTCCCAGATCTTTCACGGCTTCCACGAGGTTGAGGATTCCGGGTGCCATGATTCCATCATCATTGGTAATCAGGATGACAGGTAAAACTTTCTTCTTTGATTTTGACATAGTTATAAAGGGGTAGCGAAAGTACTATTTTTTTTAAGGCCGTTGTGCTACCTTTGCAGCCGGCTTAAAATACCTATATGGCAGGACAACTGAAGGAAGTTCGTAACCGCATCAAATCCATCCAGAGCACACAGCAGATCACAAAGGCGATGAAGATGATCAGCGCCACTAAACTCCGGAAGGCTCAGGATGCTATCCAGCAAATGCGGCCTTATTCCAAAAAACTTCAGCAGGTTCTCAGTAATATCGTCAGCAATGCCGAAGGTGATATCAGCTCCTCCCTGTCCACGGCGAGGCCCGTGGAAAAAGCATTACTCATCGTGATCACCAGTGACCGTTCTTCCTGTGGTGCCTACAACTCAAATCTCATCAAACTGGCAAAGGCCACTATGCAGGAAAAATATCCGGCACAGACGGCCAAAGGCAATACGATGATATGGAGCATTGGTAAAAAAGGCTATGAACATTTCCTGAAGAACAACTATAAAGTAAACGGTGAATTCCGCGATATATTTCAAAATCTTCGCTTTGAAACTGTGCAACTTTGTGCACAGGCGGCCGTAAAAGCGTTTGAAAACCGGGAATTTGACGCCGTTGACATTATCTACAGCGAATTTAAAAATGCCGCCACCCAGAATTTTGTGGCGGAGCCCTTTCTGCCTATTCCAAAAGCAAAAAAGAAACCGGGCGTCACGACGAACGACTTCATATTTGAACCTTCCAAAGAGGAAATTCTGACAGAACTCATGCCTAAAATCCTCAACACCCAGCTGTTCAAGGCGGTACTCGATGCGAATGCCTCCGAACACGGAGCCCGTATGACGGCCATGGACAAGGCGACCGAAAATGCCAATGAGATTCTCAAAACTCTCCGCATTTCCTATAACCGTGCGAGACAGGCCTCCATTACTACCGAACTGACCGAAATTGTTTCGGGCGCAGCGGCATTACAGGGATAAGGAAAGTATGGGAGTATGGGAGTATGGGAGTGAAATGTTAGTGAAATGTGGGCATTTGGCACCCCAATTATTTACTGACCTGCTTTCTTATTCCCTATTTTGCAGTTGTAAACCAATTATTTTTACTTACTCCCATACTCTCATACTCCCATACTCTCATACATTCTTCCATGGAAATTTCCGACCTGATTCCGCACATTGAAGCCCTAATTTTTGCGAGTGACAAACCGCTGACGGCCATGGAAATGGCCGAGCTTCTCAACAATGCTTTTGGTTTTATGGATGATAAGCTGACCCTGGACCAGATTCAGACGGGGATTGACGGTATCGTCGCCAAATACAATTCCGAATTTTATCCCTTTGAAGTGAGGGAAAGCGGAGGTGGATGGCAGTTTCTGTCCAAAAAAGAGTTTCATAAAACAATTGCTCAGCTGAATGGTGAAAAATTCCTGAAACGCCTTTCCGTGGCAGCACTTGAGACCCTCGCCATCATTGCGTACAAACAACCGATTACCAAGGGCGAGATCGAATCCATCCGGGGAGTAAACAGCGATTATTCGATACAGAAATTACTCGAAAAAGAACTGATCGTGATCACTGGCCGGCATGAAGAATTGCCGGGCAAACCCCTGATATATGCGACCTCCAAGTCGTTCATGGATTATTTTGGTATAAATCAGACGACCGACCTCCCACGACTGAGAGAAGTACTCGGCGAAAGCCTGGAAGAGCCTTCCCTGATCAATTATACACCGGTAAGTCCTGAAATAAATCCGGCCCTGGTTGTCAGCGAAGAAGGCGAACTGCTTGAAAACGATCCATCCACCCCCCTCTCAGGCGAAGAGGACGACTAACACACTCCCATACTCTCATACTCTCATACTTTCCTCCCGCCTTCCTATTTTTGCGAATATGACCAGACCCCTTTCCCACACCGAATTGATTTCTATTGCAGAAGAGTTCGGGACGCCGCTTTATGTGTACCACGCCGAAAAAATAAAGGAGCAATACGGAAAACTGCAGACTGCGTTCAGTAACTCCAATACCATTTTCTTTTATGCCTGCAAAGCACTCACGAATATTAACATACTGCGCTACATCCGGAATACCGGTGCCAATGTGGATTGCAGTTCTATCAATGAAGTGAAACTCGCCCTGCACGCCGGATTTCCTTCTTCCCGCATACTTTATACTTCAAACGGGATTGACTTCGATGAAATCCGCGAAGCCAAAGAGCTGGGGGTATATATCAACATCGACAGTCTTTCCAATCTCGAAAAATTCGGCGCGGCCTTCGGTTATTCGTACCCGGTAGGTATACGTTTCCGCCCGAATATACTGGCGGGCGGAAACATAAAAATTTCAACAGGTCACGACAAAAGTAAATTCGGTATACCGGTCGATCAGATTGACCGCATCCTTGAAATTGTGCAAAAATATCAGCTGCGCATCAGCGACCTGCATATACATACCGGAAGTGAAATCGAAGATGTACATGTTTTTCTGAAGGGCATAGAAGTTCTATTCGACATCGCTAATCATTTCGAACATCTCGAATTCATCGATCTGGGCGGCGGATTTAAGGTCGCCAGCAAAACGGGTGAAATGGAAACGGATATCCCCCTGCTCGCGGAGAAAGTCGGCCATGCATTTGCCAACCACCCATATAAAAATGGCAGAAAACTACAGGTCTGGTTCGAACCTGGCAAGTTTCTCGTGAGTGCAGCCGGTTTTTTTATCACCAAAGTGAATGTGATAAAAGAAACCGGCGCGGCTGATTTTGTTAGTGTAAACAGTGGATTCAACCACCTGATCCGCCCGATGTTTTACGATGCGTATCATCATATCGAAAATATCAGCAACCCCGATGGACCTGTTAAAAATTATTCAGTAGTTGGAAATATCTGCGAGACGGATACATTTGCCTGGGACCGGCCCCTGAATCAAGTTCGCGAAGGAGACTATCTCGTATTCCGCAATGCCGGTGCATATGGATTTGAAATGTCCTCCAATTTCAATTCAAGATTTAAGCCCGCAGAAGTGATGGTACTGGAAGGGAAACCACACCTGATCCGTAAAAGGGATCAGTTCGAAGACCTGCTTCGTAACCAGGTGGAATTGATTTAAATTTTTTCATCTTCTCTGCTTTGTTTAATTTTCTCAGGGCTTAAGGCGCTGACTCAGGCTGTAGTTAATTTCAACAATTAAAATTATTGATATGCCTATACGCATGACAGACGATCAGGCCGATTCGGATGAAGGCAGTGGCGGGTTTAGTGGTGGTCCATCCGGTGGCGGCGGAGGAGGCGGCGGCGGATTATTCGGACTGCTCCCGCTGATATTCTCCCTGGTCCGGGGGCCAAAAAGCTTTTTGCTGCTCCTGATACTTGGAATTGGCGCGTATTTTTTCCTCGGAAGAGGCAGCGGATGTAATTCGGCAGCTATCGTACAGCAGGCTCGTCAGCTGGCAACCGGTGGCATACTGGACCCCCGCCAGTTTGATAAATCCAAAGTGTACGAATCCCTGGCTGACGACGATTCAAAAAACCCTTTACCCGAATCTGCCAACCTGCAGAAATACGCACCGGCTGTGGGTGATCAGGGAAAACAGGGGAGTTGTGTGGCCTGGAGCAGTGCCTATGGCGCCCGCACAATATTGGAATCCGCCAGAACGGGCGCCGATCCAAATACGCTGAAATTCAGTCCCGCGTTTTTATATAACCAAATCGGCCTCGATGGTTGTGAAGGGTCCTATATCAACCGGGCCATGGATTTTATGAGCCAGAAAGGCTCGGTTCCCTACGAGTCGTTTCCCTATTCCGACCAGGATTGCTCGAGGCAGCCCGATCAGCAGCTGCTTGACCAGGCCCGGCAGTTCCGGATGCGGGGATCAAACCGCCTGACCGTCGGTGAGAAAACAGATAAAATAGATCTGCGCGCTATCAAGGAAAATCTTTCCCAGGGCGCACCCGTCGTGATCGGCATGATGGTGGGCGGATCCTATATGCAACCGATGATGGGTCAGGATGTGTGGTACCCCACCCAGGACGATGGCAGTATGATGGGATTCGGGGGCCATGCCCAATGTGTGGTCGGATATGACGACGCAAAATACGGAGGCGCTTTCCTGATCATGAACTCATGGGGTCCGCAATGGGGAAATAACGGATTTGCCTGGGTGCGATACAATGATTTTAAATATTTTGTACGGGAAGCATATGGACTCGAGTCCATGCCTGCCGTCGGAGCGGCCGCAAATAAACCGTTCGAATGTGAGGTGGGCCTGGTACAGGTAACTTATAATGGAAAGAAAACAGTTGCAGGAGATTATATTCCCTTGAAAAAAACAGCTGAAAATGTATTTGAGACGATCGCACCCGTAAAACCGGGCACCCGTTTTAAAATGGAAATCCGGAATGAATCGGAATGTTATATTTATGTATTCGGTAAAGAAACCGACGGCAGCAGCTATACTTTGTTTCCTTATCCAAAAACAGATGATCCCACAAAAACAAAATATTCACCTTTTTGCGGAATAGCCGGATATCGGTTATTTCCAAAAGATAAAAGTATGCAGCCGGACAGCATTGGAACCAGAGATGAAATGGCAGTGGTGGTCAGTAAGGACAGTCTGAACTGGAATTCGGTTAATGAGCAGCTAAGCCGGAATAAAGCAAGCGATTATGGCAGCAGGCTCCGGACTGCCCTGGGTTCATCTGCCCGATTTATACAGGCTGATGTGTCTTCCAGGGGAAATATTCATTTTAAAGATGATGGAAGCAGCAGCCGTATTGTTGCCTGCATCGTTGAAGTTGTTAAATAAAAAAGACAGCCACCTTTCGGTGGCCGTCCAAATCTGTTCGTAAGAGTCATCAAAATTTAGTTTTCCGTCAAGAAAAGGTACAGATTTACAGGTTTTTTTTCAGATAATGGATTTCGGTTTTTTTTCATTCGGATAAGGAGGGGTTCAGGGGTCGTCAACATTTTTCTTAAGTTATTGGATCACGATTTCATAGGTTTATATTTTCAGTTCCTTTGGGCTTCTCATTTTCCCTTTGTTTTTCCGGATGTTTCAGATTCTCTGGTCTTTCGTTCGGATTGGTCGGTTTTTCATGTTTCAGATTCTCTGGTCTTTCGTTCGGATTGGTCGGTTTTTCAGGTTTCGGATTCTTTCGGTTTTCATTGGATCAGATCATTCGCGCGCTTCAACAATACAAAGATGCAAAGCCTTTCATGCTTCCCATAAGTTATTCGACCGGGAAGGCAAAACCTTCGATTTTCGGGACAAATAAGGCGATAAACGAATTTTCCGGGCAGGAAACTAAGTGTAAACCCTTAGTGGTTAAGGGTTTATTGGGGGAGTCTAACCCTACCGGAGAACTCAGGACAGGCTGCCGGAAGCCGGAAATAGCGTGATATTTGGAAACAGCAGTATATTGACACTATGAGCTCTGCTGACTTCTATGATAATTTCATTTCCTACCAGATCGAAACCGGTATCAATGACCGGATCCGTAACCTGTATAAAAGAGTGTTTAAAACGGGCATTTCACAAAACACTAATATACTGGAGATCGGATGCGGGATAGGCGTGCTTACTTATCTCCTTTCCCGGAAGATCAGGAAAGGAAGAATAACCGGCATTGATATCAGCCCGAAATCAATCGAATATGCGAAAACGCATATAACCCGGTCCAATTTGAATTTCCATACATCGGATATCCTGGATTTTGACCCGGCCGTCCCGGAGTTTGACAGGATTTTATTATTTGATGTACTGGAGCATATTCAGGAGGAGAATCATGTTGATCTGTTCGCTAAAATCTCAAAATGGATGAACAACCAATCCTTATTATTAATCAATATTCCCAACCCCAACTATATTTTATTTGACCAGAAAAATAATCCCCAGGCACTTCAGGAAACCGATCAGCCGATTTCCATTGCCAGTCTCGCGAATTCACTGGACAAAGCATCCCTGGAAATTGAATATCTTGAAACATACAGTGTATGGGTTAAACGCGATTATCTTTTTTTGTTGGTAAGAAAAAGAACGGAATTTACGGAGCGGTCATTAAGCGCCGACCGGACATTCATTGAAAGAATAAGAGTCCGGTTGTCAAGGGATATTGTAAAATGGATTCACCGGTATCCGGTTAAGAGAAAATAAGAAGGCAGGTATTCGGACTTTTGGAAAAGGAAGGGGGAAGTATTCAGATCTTAAACGATATTCAGTCTTTTAAATACATCAGCCCGGTTGGCTTTACTAACGGGAATCTCATTTCCCTTAATGAACAGCAGATTTTCACGCATATCATCAATTTTGTGGAAGTTGACGATATAAGAGCGGTGCACCTTTAGGAAATGCTGTTTGCTCACTTTTTCTTCCAGGTTTTTAATGGTATTATGTGTGATATATTTCTTGTTATCGATGGTCACGAATTTTACATAGTCACCCATACTTTCTATATACAGAATGGAGTCGTTGTTGAGCCGGATCAGTTTGCCGTCGGTTTTAATATAGATATGGTCTGAAGCACTATTGGTGGAGATAGTTTCCCTGGACGGCTGGATTTTCTGTAGGGCTTCCATAAAACGCTGGTAAGTAAATGGCTTCATCAGATAGTCCGAAACATTGTATTGAAAAGCGTTATAGGCATATTCCTGTTTGGCGGTCGTGAGTATAACTTTGGGTGAAAAGGCAATTTGATCAAGCAGCTCGAAGCCATTGGCACCCGGCATTTCCACATCCAGGAAAATAAGGTCCACGGTGTTGCTGTTCAAAAATGAGAGCGCGTCGGTTACATTGCTGAAATGACCCCGAACCTCTACCTGTCCGCTTTTTTCACAACAGTTTTTAAGATAGTTAGCGGCGACCTGTAAATCTTCTACAATAATACAACTAAGACTCATGAACAATTGCTATTAAATATTTCCAATCTTTTCTTTTCTTCTTCTATAATTTGTTTACTCTGCGAGATAATATTTTTTAAAGACTCAAAATCGCTGGTGAGATGGTCGGGAGATCCGGCGTTTCCACAGATTTGTTCAAACCGCTGGCATTGTTCCTGTACAGAAACAAGTCCGACAAATCCAAACACGGGTTTGATTTTATGGACGGCCGATCGCAATGCAGCGAGGTTACCGGATGAGTAACTATACTCGATATTATCGGTTAATGACTGATAATCGTCGAGTACGGTCTCGTATACTTCCTGGAGATAAATGAAATCGTCCCCATAGAGGCTATTGAGGTAATTGGCGTCTATTTCGGCGTTGAAAATGAACGCATTAGAGGTATTCAGGTTATTCATGCATTTGGATTCATTTATATTAACGCTTTAAATAATAATTATTATACTCTCCACGTTTTAATATTCAAATATTTCATCTGATACCCTCCCTGAAATCCCGAATCTCGCCTGCGCTGTGGTCTGTATATCAGGATATTGCCAATTCCGGATTGGACCCGGGGAATACCATTTCCCAAAGCAAAAAGATTGTACGGTTTAATCAGTTTATCTTTTTGATTCTTTGCGGCACACTGCTTTCCGTTATCAGTTATTTTACTTTAAGTCTCTATATCAGTGCTCTCGTTAATCTGTCTGCAGGTTATATTTTTATTCTTGCCTTTCACCTGAATTCGAAGAAAAGATTTGAGCTGGCCCGCATCATCGCCATCGTGAATCTCAATCTCTATCTGATCGTGATGAATTATATGGAAGGCTTGCGGGCAGGAGAATACCTGCTTTATTTTCCCTACTTCCTGGTGATGACGCTGGTTATTGATGTAAAAAGAAATTTCACTGAGCTGAAGTTCGTGTACCTGATCACGATCGTTTCCGTGATGATCTGTCTTAGCCTGAGTCCATTTGAAAATTATTACCAGGTTCGTATCGGTGGCATGTTTGCGCGTTTATATAATTCCAACCTCGCGATCTCCCTCACACTGACAACCTTTTTTTCTTATTTCATATTCCGGGTGAACCGGGATCATGAGGAAGCGATTCTGAAAGAAAAGCATTTTGTGGATACCATTTACAATACTTCGCTGGACGGAGTTTTGATTATGGATGCGGATGCGCGCAAGATTATAGGTTGTAATAACCGGGCATGCGATTTATTACACATAAAAAATAAAAAAGAGATAGAAGGAACTGCCATCGAAGACTGGTTCACCAGTGAACATATCAAATTATTCAAGTCGGTCGAATTAAATCTTGCCACGCAACTGACCAGGGACTGGCAGGGCGAGCTTGCACTGACATCGGCAGAAAGAACATTTTTTGCTTTTGTGAATATTGTACCCTTCCAGGACTATGAAAAGAGATTCCTGAAGATCAGTATACTCGATATATCGGAAATCAAAACAGCGCAGTTCGAACTGATGAAGGCAAAACAGAAGGCTGAAGTTGCATCCCAGGCGAAATCCCGTTTTCTTTCCAATATGAGCCATGAACTGCGCACACCGTTGAACGGAATCATTGGTACTTCTAATTTATTATTACAGGAAGATTATTTACCCGATCAGAAATCCCATCTCGATATCCTAAAGTATTCATCCGAACACATGATGATGCTGATCAATGAGATCCTTGACTTTGGTAAAATTGAAGTAGGCAAACTGCAACTGGGCGAACATCCGGTTGATCTGAAAAAATTCCTGGAAAAAATTAACCTTCAGTTTTCGGCCCAGGCACTTGCAAAAAACCTGAGCTTTAAAATGGAATTTGACAGTCTGGATATTGAAGTGATGACCGATGAAACCCGGTTGAATCAGGTATTCAGTAACCTGCTTTCCAATGCGATCAAATTCACGCACTATGGTGAAATCACCGTCGTGGCAAAAAAGATATTTTCGACAAGTCAGAAAGCAACCATCCAGTTTATGGTGAAGGATACGGGCATCGGTATTCCTGCCAATAAACAACAGGAAATATTCGAAAGCTTCACCCAGGCTGATGTAGATACCACCCGTAAATACGGTGGAACCGGACTGGGACTGGCAATTACAAAAAAACTGGTAAGCCTTTTTCACGGTGAATTAAAGCTGGAAAGCGAAGAAGGACGCGGATCCACTTTCCATTTTACATTGAAGCTGGCGATCAACGAAAACAGGAAACGGTATATCAATGAAGATAAAGTGAAACACCTTTCGCTTTTTCCCGGAGTGAAAGTGATGGTCGCCGAAGACAATGCAATCAATATGTCTATCGCACGCCGTTTTCTGATGAAATGGGGCATCGAAGTAAAGGAAGCCTATAATGGAAAGCAGGCCGTTGACCTGTTCTCCCAGCATAATTTTGACCTGATCCTGATCGATCTTGAAATGCCGGAAATGGATGGAATTACGGCGTTGGGAGAAATCAAAAAAATAAACCCTTCCATTCCGGCTATCGCTTTTACGGCCGCTGTATATGATAATATGCGGGCCGATCTCCTGTCTAAGGGATTCATGGAATTTGTTCCCAAACCCTTCCGCCCGGAAGATCTTCATAATAAAATTTCCATGCTGCTTTCTGCTAAAAGCAGCGTGTAGATTACCTGACTTGCAGGGGCGTCCCGTAACAAACCAGCTTTCATAACGGTTTGTTAACAAATTTAATTTAAGGTTCCCTTAAACCCCGGCAACAAAATCCCATCTCAGTAAAAAATAATCGTATTATGAAAGCAAACCTTGTTCGCAGGATAGCAATAGCCATATGCATGCTTTCCTGTATCAGTATCTACTCCTGTAAAAAGGATGCATCCTCTTCGTCGGACAACAGCTCCGCGAATGTCACTACCAGCGGTGATGATGAACAGCAGGTGTCCAATGAGTCGGACATCATAACCAATGATGCAAATACGGCTCTGAATGGTCAGTCTGACTTCTCGGGATCCCTGAGCAGTTCAGCTTCAGAAGACGGAAATACGGTCGTTAACGACGTTAACGGAGGCGCTCACGTATCAGGTCTGGTAAATAAACACCAGTTAATATGCGATGCCACGGTGACCTACGATACAGCTGATGGTCAGCGCATAATCACTATCGTATATGATGGTACCAATTGCTGGGGAAACAGAACCCGGACAGGTACCGTTACCATTTCAATTCCCAAGGGACAACATTGGAAAGATGCGGGTGCAACCGCAACCATCACGATTTCCGATTTGAAGATAACCCGGGTGCGCGATGGAAAAACAATTGTGCTCAATGGTACAAAGACAATTACAAATGTAAGCGGAGGCCTGTTGAAAGATCTGGCCACTCTCCAGACTATTACGCATACGATACAGGGAAGCCTGACAATTGGTTTTAATAATGGAACAACCAGAACATGGAATGTTTCAAAACAACGCGTGTTTACCTATAATAACGGGATTGTGATTACGACAACCGGTACCCATTCCGACGGCACTGACAACGACATTGCAGAATGGGGTACAGACCGATTCAACGAATCTTTTAAAAGTTTAATCAGTGCACCCAAAGTGATCCGCCAGGATTGTGATTTCAGACTGGTGAGCGGTCAGAATACGGTTATTACAAATAAAGGAACTTCCGTCATTACTTACGGGCTTGATGCTAATGGCGATCCGACCGGTTGTCCGGGTACCGGCAACTACTATTTCAAACTGGTGTTTACCAGCGTAAATGGAAAAGTATATACCATTATCTGGCCTTATTGATCCGTACTTTCTATTAAAAAACCTCTCTTATGAGAGGTTTTTTTTTCATTATACCCGGGTCATTCAACAGTAGGCGTTCAGGTTAAATTCCGGCTTTGCGAATTACCGGGGCAACCTGGCTTCCAAAAAGTTCGA
>Ga0206904_1173_pt1 | contig 15439 bp, 8 predicted proteins | sample Alteio_BWOrgHeat_42_FD_152981 | JGI IMG/M metagenome (GOLD analysis project Ga0206904, IMG submission 152981) | Enriched cells from forest soil in Barre Woods Harvard Forest LTER site, Petersham, Massachusetts, United States -... | ecosystem: Environmental > Terrestrial > Soil > Temperate forest > O...
GCCGTCAGCAGTTTCCAAAACGCCATATTTATTTTTTACTGCCGATTCTGCTTCTGTTTTCGACTTTACAGCATCAATATTTGAAATGCGGATAGCCAGGCGCAGTTTCAGCGTGTTTGCAGCTCTTATCCATTTGGCATAATCGCCGCCAAACTTACTGTTATCAAATGGTTTGAAACGAAGCTGATCGGCATCGGGGTTTTTATCTTCAACAGCAGATAGTAAAGTAATTGCCTGGTCCAGATCAGCAAAAAACGCATTATATGCATCCTGCACGGTATCAAACGGAACGTTTGCAGTTGTTCCTATCTTGCTGTAAGGGATTGGGCCAAAGGTATCTGCCGCCCTGCTGGCGCCAAATACTTTACAAATTAAGGCGATGCCGTACAAATCGGGATATTTGGTATCGAACTTCTTTAATTTCCACTGTAACCAGGTATTAAGGATGTTTTGTTGCGGGGTATCCCAACAATAATCAACCCAGTCGCTTACAAAGCTGTAGGTAAAATTGTTTACGTTACCTAAAAACACTGATGGTGTGGCTGTATATCCGGCATACTCATCCTGCCCCAGATCCTGCTGGCCCTGGTAAATATAGTTTACCGGCGACTCGATATTTGTCATCATACCGGGCAGTAATATACTTGCTTCTTTACCGTCGATACTTAAAAGTGGTTGCGGTAATAATTTCAGGTCCTGATTAAGGCCGTTCATATCCTTTCTGCAAGAAGTAGTAAAGGATAATAGTGCGATAGTACTAAGGGCAATCGCACCTTTTATATTTTTTATTTTTTTCATCGTTGTAATGATTAATAATATTATTAAAGCGTGGTTCTTATGCTAAAACCAAAAGAACGGGTGGCAGGTACGCCAAAGCCATCAATACCCATAGTGTTAGTTGCTGTTGAAATTGCCTGCTCAGGATCGTAAGGTGATTTCTTATAGAAGAAAAACAAGTTATGACCTGTTAAAGAAACGTTTAGGTTTTTAAGCGTTTTTCCAACAAGCGGGAATGTATATCCCAACGCCAACTCTCTTAAGCGAACGTTTGTAGCGCTATAGGTATACTGAGGTACTGCTGCACCATCAGCACCGCCTGATATTGCAGTGTAATAAGCCTGCGCATCTACCTTTTTACCATTAACTACTACACCACCTGCGTTACGTGCATCGGCTGTTCTTTGCGAAATGCCTTTATAGTCGAGCCAGGTTTCAGTCATTGAAAATGTTTGTCCGCCAAAACGGCTGTCAACCAGGAATGAAAGGTTGATGTTTTTATAACGGAAGCTGTTATTAAAACCTGCCAAAAATTTAGGGTTCGGGTTACCAACATACCGTGGGTCATCTGCAGGTGTTAAAACCGGGATTCCGTTGTTGTCAACTTTTATTGAGCCGTCAGGATTTTTATCTATAACTCTACCATAGTAATCGCCGAAGGCACCGTATTTGCCATCTTTCGGCCTTACTAACCAGGTTGCAACCAAACGTGTATTGTCCTGGCTCGAGATTACGTAGTGATCTGCAACGTATAATGGGCTTAAGGCTCTTATCTGGTTTGTATTATGTGAAAAGTTTAAAGCAGGTGTCCATTTTAAATCGCCAAAACTTGCATTATAGCCAATTGTGCCTTCAAAACCAAAGTTACGGATCTCGCCACCATTCAATATAAAGTTTTGAGCACCTGCACCTGATGGTGCGCTTATAGTTATAATCTGGTCGCTGGTATGCGCATCATAATAAGCAAGATCAATGTTCAAGTTATTAAACAGTGTAACCTGTGCGCCAATTTCAAATGTTTTTGTACGCTCTGGTTTAACTTCTGCTATATTATTCCCTGAAAAATATGGCAACTGACCTATCGGGTTAGTACCAATTATTGGCTGGTTATTATTAACCGAGTAAGGAGGATTGCTATTGTTTGCTCCCTGCCCCGGCGCTGTACCAACGTTAGCGTATGATGCCCTTATTTTAGCATATGATAAAACATTTGATGTACCGATGGTATTGGTTAATACATATGATAAACCTACCGATGGATAAAAGAATGAATTAGGCGTGGTATATGCCCACTCGTTACGGCCTGTAACATTCAGGAACACGGTTTCTTTATACCCGATAGTAGCTGAGGCCAGTGCCGATTGTGTAATTCCTTTATATGCATGTTCATCAGCTGCAAGGGGGTGTGTCTGGTCAAAGTTATTGGCTGAGAAATAGTTAGCCAGGCTTAATCCATATCCATTAGTACTTTGCAGGTCTGTATTGTAATCATATGTCCTGTCGTCTGTTACCCCTAATGTAGCTTCGAGCGAGAAATCACGTGCAACCTTGGTATTGATCAAAAGCAACAAGTCTGAATATAAATGTGTGCCATATCCCTGGCCTGTGAAATAAGACCCATTGATACTTTGCTGTGCGCTTTGTGCTACAGGATCGGTTGTAGCATAATTATCGGCTTCATTGCGGTAATTGTAGGAGTCTAATGTTGTACGCGCCTGCAAACTGATCCATTTGGCAAAGTCGTATTTTGCCTTAAATGATGAAATATAACGGCTTGAATAACGCTCGTTCAAATTCCGGTATGCTATCCAATAAGGGTTTTGGTTTGAGCTGAACTCATTTTTCTCATAAGGCCAGTTTTGAGCATATAAACCGCGTGTAGCATCCCATTTCTCATAGTTGTTTTTATCATACTTGCTGAAATCATCATCAGTAGGGAACTGGTATAACCCAAACATCGGGCTAAAGGTTAAACCTGCCTTTGGCGGGTTTTCCTGTTTCTGGTAGATGTAGTTAACCGAACCATCGAGTGTTAACTTGTTATTTAAAAACTTCCCTGATCCTCTTAAAGTGAAGTTATGTTTTAATAACGAGTTGTTTGGTACTATGCCCGTTGCTTTGGTATTTGAATAAGACGCATAAAACTGCGCTATATCACTGCCACCTGAAACTGAAACTCCGTTGATGTAAGTTTTACCGGTATTAAAAAAGTTTTTAATAAAGGCATTACTTGCACCGCTTGATTTTGCACCCCACATATCATCGGCAGAAGGATCACTGCGACCATAAGTTGTTTGCGGGACAGGCAGCCCTGTAGGCGTATCAAATGTAGTGGTCGAATTAAAATCAACACGGGTAGTGCCTGCTTTGCCTTTTTTGGTTACGATAAGCAAAGCACCGTTTGCCGCTGCGCTACCATATAATGCTGCTGCACTGGCACCTTTAAGCACCTGGATGCTTTCAATGTCATCAGGGTTAAGGTTTGATAGCGGGTCGATAGATGCACCATCACCAAGGCCTGCCATTGTTCCGCCTGCGCCTTGTCCGATAGGGATACCATCTATTACATACAATGGAGCGCTGTTGCCTCCGATTGATTTGGCACCGCGCAATTCAATACGGGATGCACTGCCCGGGCCACCAGTACCTTTTGTAATTACTAAACCGGCAGCTTTACCGGCAAGTGAATTTACAAAGTTCGGGTCCTTGGCTTTTTCAAGTTCGGCACCGCCAACGTTTTGGGTAGCATAGGATAGTGTTTTGGTTTTTTGCTCAATACCCAATGCTGTTACAGTTACTGCTTCCAAAACACGCTGATCGGTTTGGAGTGCAATGTTTATCTCACTTTTCCCGGCTACATTTACTGTTTGGGTTACAAAGCCAATGTAAGTAAATACGAGTGAGGAATTTGAGGGGGCGCTGATAGAATACTTTCCATCAACACTGGTAGTGGTACCGTTAGTAGTTCCAGCTACCTTTACATTTACCCCCGGGAGGGGCTGGTTGTGATCATCTGTCACAGTACCCTTTACAGTTGCATTTTGTGCGGAGGCGTATAGGAAACAGCCAAGCAGAAAAACAACTAACATGTAGAGTTTTTTCATAAAAATTCAGTTTTAAAAAGTTAATTAGTGGGATGTTGTTTCACCGAACTTACAATGAAATATTATTGGTTGCATGACTTTTGCGTGACAGTAGAGGTAATGTAGTGGTTTAAGAATAAAGGCTGATATGCCGCATGTTGTGTTCCAATTTGTACCAGCTTTTACTAAACAATACAACTGATGGATAGGATTTTAGCCACTGCACTACATTACCACTACTACTGGCTGTAAAAAAGTGTTAAATAAAAAGTTTGGTATATAATTGTCACAAATGGCTCTACTATTTGTCATGTATATAATACCAAACCTAAATGAAAAAATACACCATACAAATACTCTTTCCCCTTCTTGTTATATGCAGCTGGCATTTAGCTATTGCACAAACAGGCTCAAAGCCCAGGTTTAAGGCGATTGCCATTGCAGAGATTGGCGGCGGACATGCTTTATTTGATGTTGCTGCAAAAATCTGGTTAAATAAACTGGCTGCCGACAGCAATTTTACGATAGATTATATAACCGATACCAAACAGATAAACAAGGATTTTTTAAAACAATACCAGATTTTCATCCAATTGGATTACCCCCCTTATCCCTGGGAGAAAGAAGCCCAGGAAGCCTTTGAAGATTATATTGAAAATGGCCGGGGCGGTTGGGTAGGTTTTCATCACCCCACATTATTAGGGGTATTTGATGGTTACCCCATGTGGCAATGGTATTCGGGTTTTATGGGCGACATTATGTTTAAGCTTCATATTCCGGGCGGTACAGAAGCAAAGCTTACGGTTGAGGATCCAGTTCACCCGGCAATGAAGGGGCTTCCGGCATCGTTTACTACTAAAGACGAATGGTATATTTATAATAAAAGCCCGCGGGGTAATGTGCATGTGCTGGCAAGTATTGATGAGACAACTTACAACCCGCCAAAAGATGTTAAGATGGGCGATCATCCGGTTATATGGACAAACGATCATGTTAAGGCAAAGAATATTTATATAGCAATGGGACATTTCCCTGAGCTTTTTAACGACGGCAATTTTACTATGCTGGTACGAAATGCTATATTTTGGGCTGTGAAGTAAGATTTGAGACGTGAGATATGAGATTTGAGATTTAACGATGCTGCTAAAGAGCCATTTACGCTATGGACTATCGACCATAGACTATGGCCTTCCCCCTCCCTACATTACCACTACAGAAAATACGTTTTTAAGCTAAAAAAGTGTAGTTTACCCCCTACAGCAGTTGCATATATTCAAATCTGTTGTTGTTTATTTAAAATGTTCCTTAATTTACAATCCTAATTATTTAGCCTGGATGTTAATTAAGAAAAATGTTTTATTAATTATTGTATTCCTTGCTTTAACCTGCCCGGCTATTGCACAGCCAACCATTGGAATTCCTGCCATAAAAAATTATACTCACGCCGATTACAATGCCGGAACAGAAATATGGGATATTAACCAGGATAAAAGCGGCATCCTTTATTTTGCCAATGATGAAGGGCTGTTATCATTTGATGGCAGTAACTGGAAAATTTATCAAATGCCTAATAAGGCTGCTATTAAATCATTAGCCATCGATCCTTCAGGAAGGATATATGTAGGCGGGCAGGACGAGATAGGTTATTTTTTTCCTGACAATAACGGCATCTTAAAATTCCATTCCTTAAAAGCCCTGCTTCCACAAAAGGCCCGGCAATTTGCAGATATCTGGAATATTGTGCTGTTTAATAATGAGGTATTTTTCCGCACTATTGAATGTATTTTAGAACTTAAAGGTAATGAGCTAAAAACATTTGATGCACCCGGCGGGTGGCGTTTGCTTTCAAAGGCTGGGCAGCAATTGTATGCAGAGGATAAGGACTCGGGTTTAATGATGTTTAAAGGAGGGCAATGGCAACATTGCTGCGGAGCGTCGCCTACAGCCGGGCTGCAGGTTACAGGGATAATTGAATATAAACAGGACACCCTGCTGGTTACCACTTTAAAAAAGGGTATTTTTTTATTAAACGGCGCTTCATTAGTTAAGAAGAACACCCCGATAGATAATATTATAAAAGATGACCTGGTTACCTGCATAAAAAGCATAAACAATGATTTGTATGCCATAGGCACTGCGGCACAAGGCCTTTTTATAATTGATGGACATGGAAACCTGGTTGAGCGCCTCTCGAATAATGAAGGTCTTCAAAACAACTATATCCATTCGGTACTTATTGACCATGATAAAAACCTTTGGCTCGGCCTTGAAAACGGGCTCGATCTTGTAAATTATAATACCTCGGTTAAGCATATTTATATAAGTAAGGAAGACCAGATAAAAAGCAACGCCGCAATTGTTTTTGATAATAAGCTATTTATCGGGACATCGAATGGTTTGTATAGCATTCCATTGAATCAACAACAGAAGGATATCATCAAAAACAGGGGCATATTCACCGAGGTTGAAAACACCAAGGGCAGGGTATACAGTTTAATGCAGATAAATAACCATCTGCTTATTGGGCACCAGGACGGAGCATTGGTATTACAAAACAACCGGACGTCTCCAATAACTACCCGGCAGGGCGCATGGATGTTCAGGCCAGTACATGGCTCGAATGATATTATTGCCAGTACCTATACCGGCCTTCAGCTTTTAACGGCTAATAATGATGGCAGCTTCATAGCAGCCGGAAAAATTACCGGTATTTATGAGTCACTGCCTACCATTGCAACCGATAACAACAATACGGTTTGGGCATCGCATCCATATAGGGGAATTTATAAAATACAGCTTTCGCCAGACAGGAAGAAAATAGCTATTTATACGCAATACACCGAGAAGAACGGCCTTCCTTCCATATTAAATAATCATGTTTATTTTATAAAAAACAAAATTGTTGCGGCCACAGAAAAGGGAGTTTATGAATACAACGATGTTAAAAACAGTTTTATAGTTTCTGCTTTTTTCAAACCGGTTTTCGGCAATGCTGCCATTGAATATATGATGGAGGATGGTAATGGCAACATTTGGTTTATCAGCAATCAGCGTGTTGGGGTTATTGATTTTAGCAAACCTTCCGGGAACAGTCCCTATAAGGTGATCTATTTTCCTGAACTGGCCGGCCAAATGGTGAAAGGGTCGGGCTTCATATATCCTTATAACATGGAAAACATTTTTGTGGGCTCAAGCAATGGTGTTTTTCATTTAAACTACAGGCAATACGTTTCGACAGAAAACAAGTTAAATGTGTTGCTAACAACAGTTAAAACAATTGCTGAAAAGGATAGCCTTATTTTTGGCGGTTATTTTATGAAGAATAACCAGATAACAAGTGCGCAAAACCCCCAGCAAATAACTAAAGTACCCAGCCACTGGAACTCATTCCATTTTGAATATTCCTCTACTTTGTTTGCTCAAAAAAGCAATGAGGAGTTTACCTATAAGCTAGCCGGATTTGATAAATACTGGTCGAAATGGTCGGCTAAAACGGAAAAAGACTATACCAACCTGCCGCCCGGGACTTATACCTTTTCGGTAATGGCACGCAATAATTTAGGTAATGCATCGGCCCCAGTAAATTATACTTTTACGGTTGAACCTGCCCCATATCAAACTGCGTGGGCGTATTTGTTTTATTTTGTGGTGATCTCCTACATCATATATTCGGCTGCAAAAGCTCAGCATAAAAAATTTGAGCTGCACAAAAAGATGCACCTTGAGGAGCAAAAACGTCTGCAATATTTACATAGTCTTGAGCTTGACAGAAATGAAAAAGAGATTATTGCACTGAAAAACGAGAACCTTGAAACCGAAATAAATTACAAAAATAAAGAATTGGCTACTCTAACTATGCACCTTGTAGACAGGGGAAGGTTATTGTTAAATATTAAGGATGAACTGATGATCTTAACTAAAAAACTCAACATTCCTGATCCGGCATATCAATTTAGAAGTGTTTTTAGATTATTGAGCGATACCGATAAGAACGATGATGACTGGAACCATTTTGCAATGTATTTTGACCAGGTGCATAACAATTTTTTGAGCACAATGAAAACCAAATTCCCTGGTTTAAGCTCCACCGATCTGAAGCTATGTGCTTATTTAAGGCTTAACCTGACATCAAAGGAAATAGCCCAACTGCTCAACATTTCGCTTAAAGGTGTGGAGATCAGCCGATACAGGGTGCGTAAAAAGCTTAACCTTTCAACCGATGTTCATCTATACGATTTTTTGATAGAGATAACTAATTAGTTCCTCTTTACTTGTTTAGCATTTTAGTTATTACATTTTAGTTATTAAAAGATAAACCATAGTCAAAAACAACCCCAAGTGTCATTTCGAACGAGGAACGAGGAGAAATCTTCTGCAATAAACAAGTCGCCTACTTGCATGGCGTCAATGTTAGCTGAAGAAGATTTCTCTCTATCGTTCGAAATGACAACGTTTTTATAAAACACACTTTTACTTCAAATCCTTATTTATCTCGTTCAATAAATATTCTTTTCTATCCTCGCTGTACTCCCAAAACATAACGCCAGCCATACCTTTCTTTAATACATAATCGCATTTATTCTTTATCGACCATTCATCATCGTAAGTTATAAACTGCTTTGTATCCGGATTAAATAAATAAGGTGCAGCAGCATCAATATCGCGGTAATATTTAAACCCTTTTGTTGCGTTATTAACCAGGCTGTCTTTTATAAAAGTATAGCCCCCGCCGCGCATTTTGCCATCGGTCTTTATGCCGAGGCCATTGGCAATAGTATCTTTAACCCGTGAAGAATGTCCATAAAAAGCAACGCCCATTACCAGCTTTTTAGCAGGCACACCTGCAGCAATGAAATCGGTAACAGCTTTGTCGGCGCTATCAAACGCGGGATTATACTTTTTTGAAGCATACAGGTTGGTATGGTGTACAGCAACACCAAGGCTATCCTGAAAGTAATCGTAAGTCATGAGGTTAACATAGTTTAAATACTTAGCCACTTTATCCATTTCGGTATGTAGTGTAAAACGTTTAAAACCACCTACGGCTGCTGTTAAAAACATCTTTCTATCGGTTTCTCCTTCAAGTTTGTCGAGCTCTTTCCGCAATGCCTTAAACATCAAGGTGTAATCCTGTTTATCAGCTGCACGAAAAACATTACCATCGCCAATATTGTCGGGATATTCCCAATCAATATCAACACCATCAAGGTTATATTTCCGCACAATATCAACCGCACTGGCAGCAAATGCGTTACGGCCAGTATCAGTAAGCACCGCATCCGAAAAATTCTTGCTCCATGCCCAGCCACCAATTGAAATTAATACTTTCAGTTCGGGATTAACTGTTTTCAGTTTCAGCAAGTTTTTAAAGTTTGTTGTATCTGTTTTTATATTGGTTAGCCACGCGCGGTTATCTTTCACATTCACAAAGGCATAGTTGATGTGTGTAAGCTTTTTGGCATTTACCATGCTGGTATCAATAAGCCCCCTGTAACCACCGACATAGCCAATAATTACGTGCTTTTTCTTTTGGGCGGTGGCGCTTATGGTTGAAAAGCATAATAAGAGGATTGCTATTGATTTTAATGGTTTCATATTTTTTTATCTGTTATTAATTTAACACAATATCATCATGCCGAATTTATTTCGGCACCTCACAAGACATTCCCACATGCATGGTTAGACTTAGCAAATGGGGTGCTGAAACAAGTTCAGCATGACCAAATTCAGTTTAAAATAAAGTTAATTAGTCTTCACTTCAAACAACGAATTATGGCTGGTAACATAAAGCGTTTTGCCGTCTTTACCAAATGTTAATGATGTTGGGCGTTCGGGCACTTTTATAACATTTATTTGTTTGCCTGCACTGTTGTATTCATATATCTGCCCGTCGGCTATGTACACATTTCCATCATTATCGGTTGCGGTATCAAACTCTCCACGTTCTGCAAAATATTTAAGGTCGGACACATAACCATCAGGGCTAACATTTAAGCTTACTGTCCGTTTATCATACTCATCGGTAGTATACAATGGTTTTCCCGGCCATGCTGCTGCCAGTGCAGTAGAGCGGGCAAGATCGTAAACCATTGGAACAATGGTTACGCCATCGGGTGCAACAAAACATTCTGTCGCACGAGCTACAGATATGGTATTAAAGTCGTGATAGTCCCTCCACCGATGAGCCGGGTACAACGCTTTATAAACCGGGTTAACGCTGCCCATCGGCGCTTTTTTTAACATCTGAATAGTTTCATCCGGATTATTTGGATCGATGGAATAAACTAATGTACCAAAACCCGAATTACCCCATCCGCTGAAAGAGGTGCCCGATGCATCAGGTGGATTTTTAAACTCTTCAGGCTTGCCGTTTACAAGATAACCTGGTTTTGGCACATATTTAAAAATAACCAGCAGGTTATCGTTTTTATCGCAAGCAAGAGATTCAGGCTCCCATGGATAATCAGCCAGCAAACTGATAGTGTGGGTAGCGGCCGACCATTTGTAAATCCTTTTCATTCGCTGCTCGCTGAAATAAATATTACCTTTGCTATCGGTGCATATCCCGTTTGCAAACTCAAACCCGGTAGCAAGCCTGTTTACTTTATCTGCAGATGTACTGCCTTGCTTATCATCAATCAGCAGGCTTGCAAACTCCCAGGGTCTTACATCTATGTTGTTATTAATATCATAAAGCGGATTTGTTGTCGTATATTTTATCTGGCTGTAGTTGTGCACATTTAAAAATTCAACATTTTTGCCACCCCATTCCCTCACGGAATATGGAGCAGGTTTATTCACCCTGATAACCCTGAACATATACAGATTTGCAAAAACCATATTGCTGCAATCTTCTACTTCAAGTGGCTGGCATTCGGTACTTTCGCGGCTTTCTTCTTCCAATTGCAGTGCATACACATTAAAATTAGATACGTTGTTAAACCTGACCTCATTGCGGACGTGGTGCTCAACAGACAAAGCATAAACATGGCTTGGGGTTGATGTATTTGAAAAATATGCGCCATCAGTTGCATAAGTATTGGCCGACCAAATGTTCATGAAAGTACCCCCGCCGCCATCAGTTACCCAAAGACTCCAGTATTGGGTGTCCCATGACGGATCAGCTCCGTTATAACCTTTGCTGTATATTCCGGTGCGCTCCTTTTTAGGCTCATCTGCCTTTGCAGGTCGTTCAAGGCCACCATGCCCGCCAATAAATTTCACATCATTTAAATAAGAGTTTTCGCCCGACATCCACTTACAGGCAACAGCGCGCGGGTTATCGGCACTGGTTGAAAGCCCTATGCCAGTTAATATATTCTGCCCGCCTTTTGCGCTCTCTAACAAGGCCTTTGGACCACCAAAACCACCAAAAGCAGGGGTGTTATCAGCTATTATAAATTGAGTTGCAATAGGATTTAAACCTATCAATGCGGTATTGGGCTTTAGTTTTATGGTTTCACTAACGCGGTACCAGCCTTGCGGCACATAAATAGTTGGATATTTATCAATAGCATCCTGTATTACCTTAGTATCATCGGTAGTTCCATCGCCTTTGGCGCCTAATGTTTTAAGATTTATCCAGGTATTAATTGCGGGTAAGTCCGGAATATCTTTTTTTACAGGTTCGGGAAAAACGGCTAGGGGCTCAACTTCATTTATCGTTTTATAAACCGGATCGGCAGTAAGGCTATCCATTTGCAAGCCATCAATAAAGCGTTTCACTTTATATATTAGCCCATTACCTGCTGTTTGTTTTCTGCTGCGGCGATAGGATGCAAATATGGGCACATTGCGGCAATCGATATTTTTCAGGCTGATCTGGTTAAAGGCATTTTCCTCATTACTGATAATTATGGCAGGGCCGCTTACCTTGTCGAAACGACAATTTTCCATAAAAAGTTTTTCGTGGTAATTAGGATTGATGCTGATCACTGTCGGTACATTTTTAGCCTGCAGCCGTACTATGGTTAACCCTGCTTCCTGCGTTTTAATGGCCGCTTCGCGCTGACCTTCAAAATAAGTATCAACCATCATAAACTGCCATCCGGGCGATGGCTTTGTAGTATAAATGCCATACTGTCCGCCAAAAAAGCGCACATTATTCATAGCGTTTCCCACATCAAACATACCTGCCTTGCCATTGCCTATGCTTACATCTACGTTGGCTACAAAACTATGTTGCGCGAAATGAGCCCGCATAGCAACTGCCACCGGATTGCCGTCCTCAATTTTTAGGTTGATATTATTTATTGAACTGTAAAATGTTGATGCTCCCGCATCGTGAACCTGTTCGCCCGGTTTGGAAAGATTACTCACAAACCAAAACATGTATTTCGCTTTTCCCTTATCTGTTGAATCGGCAACCTGGAAACCGGGTGAGTTTTTTCCTAATATAATTTGCGGGCGGTTTTTTCCATAGCCTATCAGGCGGACAGCAGTTGGAATAAAAATGGTTTTCGAAATGAGGTATTTTCCTTCGGGGATAAAAACGATCCCAAAATTGTATTTTGTTTTTACTTCGGTGATGGCTTGTTGCAAAGCATCTGATACATCAGTTTTTCCATCAGCCTTAATATTGAAATTTCCAGGTGTAAAATAAACCGCATCCGGATCGTCAAGGCGGGCCTGATAAACGGACTTACCATCGCCATCTTTATTATCTATACCCGGTTTGGCAAAACAAACAGCCTGAGCTAATAAAATGAATGTTGCGATTAAAATATTTCTTCTCATTTTTGGGTATAGGTAATTGGTTTATTGTCCGGTTTATTTGTTAAATGTACAGCCTGTATTTTATATCGCTGTTTATATCAGGTAATTGTTACAAATTACCGGCGTTAATATCGCGCGTATATTTGACTCACCCGGTCGTTGCTTCGCGCAACCACCCTTTCTACTGCGAGCGGTAAAGAGGGAAGCGTTTTTTCTTCCAACAAATCTAACTGCAAGTAAAGTACTATGTTATTTTTAGTACACTACTTTACTACTACCATGATGAAAAATATTATTCAATTAACCCTTAAAAAGAGATCAGCGTCGATAATTATTGAATAATGTTTTACATTTAAACTAAAAAAGCATCATGAGCAATAAACCTACCCTGCTAAATTATCCGGCTGTTAATCGCAGAAAGTTTTTAGTTAATACTGCAAAAACAACCGGCGTTTTATTGTTGGCGCCATTGGTAAACAAAGCATCTGTTTTTATTAAAACTGATGAGGGCTTTACTGTTGGGCAAATAATGGATCTGTTCATCAGCCAGGTGCCGGGTGGGGCTTTAACCAGTACAGTAGATACCTTAAAATCGGGCAATCGTGATATTAAAGTTACCGGGATTGTTACTGCCATGTTTGCTACTATTGATGTAATAAGAAAAGCCATAGAGCTGGGCGCTAATTTTATTATAGCACATGAGCCTACTTTTTATAACCATACCGACGATACCTCATGGCTGCAAAATGATGAAGTTTATAAATACAAAGCAGACCTGTTAAAACAACATAACATAGCCGTATGGCGTAATCACGATTATATTCACAGGCTGGTTCCCGATGGTGTTACGCAAGGAGAACTTGATCAGTTGCAATGGCAAAAATATGCTGATAAGAAAATCCCGAATATCATTACTGTGCCTGCAACATCATTAAAAGACTTAGTAGGGTATGTAAAAGGGAAATTGAGCATTGAAAAGGTAAGATATATTGGTAATCCTTCACAAACGTGCAGCCGGGTATTATTTATGCCGGGGGCAGCGGGCGGGCAACGCCAGATACAGGCTATTGCACAGGTGAAGCCGGATGTAGCGATCTGCGGGGAGATACAGGAATGGGAAACAGCCGAATATGTACGCGACGCAAGAGCGAAAGGTGATAAAATTGCATTGGTAGTGTTAGGGCACATTGCAAGTGAGGATGAGGGTTCGGAGTTTATGCTTAACTGGCTGAAGAAAAATGTGCCTTCAATCAAAGCTACGCGGGTTAAGCCGGGAAATTCTTTATCGTTTATGTAATTAGCGTAAAAAATAGAGATGGGTTTGAAACCTTTTGTTTTCGAAACGCACTATAACTACACCATTTGTCATCCTGAGCGATAGCGAAGGATCTTATACGCGATATATATATGCTGGACAGGTGTGATGACTACCTATCATTAGCAGAAGATTCTTCACTGCGTTCAGAATGACAAAAGGGTATAAGAAAGTTATTTTAATAAACAACTTTTCCAGTTGCAGTTACTAATGATGCAATGCGCACTGCATCAAAAATCCGTTCTTCGGTGGTGCCTAATTTAACCAGGGAATCTTCATGGGCATTCACGCACATTTCGCAGCCGTTCACTGCTGAAATAGCAAGGCTCATCAGCTCAAAAAATTCTTTACCGGTTACCGGCTTCATCATCAGTTGCATACGGATGCGGGCCGGGATCTGTGTATACTTTTCCTTTTGAGTAAAATGACGGAAACGATAAAACACATTGTTCGATGCCAATAGCGACGCACAACCCACAGCCTCACCAATTTCGGCAGCGGTAGCTTCCTGCTCTTCAGCGTATTTGGTAAAGAATGTTGTTAGAGGAGTGTTGTTATTATTTATTGCTGTTGAAAGGCCGAGCAAGGCACATTCTTTTGCGCTTAAATGTTCGGATGTAAGTGTACTTGTAAAATTCAGCTTCAGGTCGCGAAGGTAGCGCGATTCACCTTTTTCAAGCAGGGTAAGGCTGCTGGTACGGAAAGCAGTATCGATATACAGGCTTTGCAGCAGTTCGTTTATTATTTCGGTAGATTCGTTCATTGTTTTCGGACTTGAATGAATAAAAAACCCACACACTTTACTGATGCAGGGTGATGAGGAATCAAGATTCAAGAGCCAGGAATCAAGATAAGAAGCATGATTCGGATATCATTTTTCCTGCTTTTCAGCTCTTGACTCTTTGCTCTTGATTCTTGACTCTAAAAAAATTAAACAGTAAGTGTTTCTTCGCCTTTAACCCAATTGCAAGGGCAAAGTTCGTCTGTTTGTAAACCATCAAGTACGCGCAAAACTTCTTTCACGTTGCGGCCTACGCTCAAATCGTTTACAGATACCCATCGGATAATACCGGTAGGATCGATGATAAAAGTAGCACGGTAGGCAATTTTTTCATTCGGCTCTAAAATACCAAGCTCTTCGGCTAATGATTTTGAAGTATCGGCAAGCATCGGGAATTTTAAATCGCGCAAATCTGCGTGATCTCTTCTCCATGCTGCATGCACAAATTCGGTATCGGTCGAAGCACCGATCAGGCGTGTATCGCGGTCACGGAACTCGCCATAGCTTTTATTGAATTCAGCAATTTCAGTAGGGCAAACAAAAGTAAAATCCTTTGGCCACCAGAACATTACTGTCCAAACGTTATCTTCATTTACAAGGAAATCGGAAGTGATGGTTTCAAATTCTTTTCCTTTTTCAATACTTACAACAGCTGTTTTAGAAAATTGAGGGAATTTCTGTCCTATAGTTAGCATATTAATAATGTTGTTTAAATTTCACTGCAAATATATCATTTTTGGAAGGCAGACTTAATATAAAGAATTTATA